>JMBV01000012.1_pt1 | contig 76204 bp, 129 predicted proteins | sample 616531 | NCBI WGS metagenome assembly JMBV01 (sample SAMN02727904, study PRJNA239997) | anaerobic digester metagenome | biome: anaerobic digester; isolation source: mesophilic anaerobic digester inoculated with municipal waste water sludge... | place: Germany: Bielefeld University, CeBiTec ...
AACATATGGTTTTGAACCGATTAGTTCCTTTTCACGACTATATTAGTGAAAGGACTGAGGGCTATGGATTTTGAGTGGCTGTATCACACCCATGCGGATGCTGTCTATAGCTTTCTCATGTTCAAGCTTCGAGACGAATATCTGGCAGAGGAGCTACTGCAAGACACGTTTTTGGCCGTTTACGAACAAGGGGCGAAGGTTACGCAGCTGGAATCGCCTAAAGCTGGATTCTAACAATAGCCCGTAACAAGATGGTGGACTATTTAAGGAATAATCGTGAGGAAGTTCGTTTTGAACCGGAGATGGCACCTGGGGGGGCGGACGTGGGCGAAGGGGGGGATGGGCTTTTGGTCGAGGGGGGGCTCCTCCACCAATTGGACGAAGCGGAGCGCACAATAGTGTTTGGACTGTACGTGGCGGGACTCACCTGTAAAGAGCTAGGGGGGAGATGCTGGCAATTCCGGAAGGGACTGTGAAAAGTAGGGCGTATTACGCCAGACGAAAATTGGCCGATTGGCTAAAAGGAGGGGGGGATAAAGGTGGGGGGGCAGACAGAGGAACGGTTTAGGGAGCTAGCACTCGCTTTAGTTTATGATAGACTATCCTCTCGTGACAAAAAGAGGTACACCGATTGATCGTGCACTGTCCGGACTTTGTCTCCATCCTACGTGAGGAGATTATGCTAGTCAACCAACTGCAAGTGCTGAAAAAAAGAAGTGCCGGAAGCGGCGAAAGAAGGAATTTATCACACTATTATTGCTGCGAGTATGGGGGGGAGGTCAGTTATGCAAGCGTTACTACGCCAGATCTATAAGGCAGTTGTCCCTGCTCTGCCTTGGCCACTAGAAGAAATCTTTGAAAGGAGTGTGTTTGTTAATGAATAATAAAGAAATCCCAGTAGGTGAACTCGGTGAACTGATGGATATGATGGCTGAAAAGATGCCTGGCTTGCTCAAGGATATGTTCGACACAATTTTTTTTCGGAAGAAGCGGCCATCCACATGAGCAAGGCGGTTGGGACCTTTTACAGAAATCTGGTGGAAGCCGGCATGGAAGAACATTATGCCATGAGCCTGACCCAGGAGTATCTGAATACGTTCAAGTCCATGACCTCTAATCTAAAGGGCTCTTAGAAAAAAAGTGGCGAGGTATATTTGCGCAACAATACGGGGTGCCTTTAGGTTCGGGGGAGGGTTGGGCAGAATCTTGCCCACCCTCCTTTGGAGAAGGAGGAGGGCTGTGCGTGTTTTCGTGTACAATTGAAAAAGAAGGTTTACCTCCAGCGGTGGTGGTGAAACTCGCGGCTGAATATAAGGGCTTACTGCGCCTTGGCGAATTGGCAGCCTTTTCGAAGAAAAGCGCGGATCAACCTCTTCAGCCTGCAATATGACATCAGGGAGCCCCCCCAGCCCTCCGATCCTAGTTATGGGCCAATACCGAAATAGGGCGCGGCCCACAATGTCTGTGGTAGGCAGAAAACCCACACTGCCCCCCCGGCTGTCATCACTGCGCGGCCGGTTATCTCCCATCACCCACACATGCCCCCCCTCGGGTACAAAAAAAAGGGCCCCCCCAATTCATGTTAGTCCGATTTGTAACATAGCTTTCTTTTTGGGGCACACCGTTGATAGATATGACGCCCCCCCGGCGTTCTTCAATGAGATCCCCGCTTACTGCAATGATCCGCTTGATCAGTTTGCTATCGGGCATTTTTAAGACAATGATTTCGCCGCGCCGTGGTTCTCTGAAGCGGTAGGTCAGCTTATCTACCATAATGCGTTCACCGCCGAAAAGGGTGTTTTCCATGGAGATGCCTTCAACCTTAAAGGATTGGGCGATGAAGACAATAATAAGGCCGGCCAGTATTGCCGCTTTAATAAAGGGCAAAATCCATTCTTTCCACAACCAGTTCATATTAACCATACTGCACCTCCGTTTATCCCTTACCGGCCGGGCAGGAAGGGCAGATTTTGCCACCAGGGCTTGGAACAGCGGGGGGGCGAAAACTCGGTGGGCTCGGTACCCTGGATAAAAATCTCCCGTCGCGTTTCTTCCGCCGGTAAATTGCAATCATCCTTTACCAAAAGTCCTGTTTTAGTATCGATGACGATGCCTTCCACCAACCCGCCGGGTTTGGGAAAATCACTGACCGGTGTATTTTTCAGGGCCTCGCGCATAAACCTTCCCCCCCAGATAGTGGCCGCATCCCAGGAGCCGTAGCGCACACCCTGATAAACCATGCGTACCGGAATGTCTTCGCCGAACCAGACAACACTTACCAAATCGGGGGGTATAACCCACGAACCAGGCGTCGCGATAATCGGAATGAGTTCCCGTTTTGCCCGCGGCCGGCCTGCCAATGTTCGCATTTTTGCCCGTTCCCCCCTTTCAATTACGCCCCCCCGCAGCAGATCGGTCATCAGGTAACTTGTTTGTTCGCTTAAAACAACGTTCTGCCGGATTTGATGCTGTTCCAGCAGTCGTCCGTTGGAATCGGTAACTTTCAAAATTGCGAAGGGCTCTGTTTTGATACCCTGATTAGCTAGCACGCCGTAAGCTGTGGCCAATTCCAGCGGAGAGACTCCCTTTGTCATTCCCCCCCCTAGCTAATGGGGCCAGAGCCACATCGTTGACCCGCCCCCCTGTTCAACAAAGGTGGTGATGCCCATTTTCTTACCGTATTCTATAATCGTTTTCGGGCCCACCTCCGCCGCAACTTTGGCGGCGATTACGTTGAGTGAGTCTTCGATGGCCTTACGGACTGTCACCTCTCCGGCAAAAGTCTCGTAATAGTTCTGCGGGCTCCAAATCTCGCCTGTGATCAGCTCGAAATCTGTGGGTTCATCCAGATAAACATCTGCGGCGGTGATGCCTGATCGATAGCAGCGGTGTAAAGAAAAATTTTGATTGCCGATCCCGGCGAGCGCAGTGCCTGTGTGGTGCGGTTGAAGCGATCTTCGCCTCTGCCGCCTACCATGACCCTGATTTCCCCCCCGTCTGGGGCTAGGCCCACAATGGCCCCCCCTGGGGGCTGGCTGAGCGCACCTTCGTGGTTGCGGTTGACAGGCAGGCCCTCTTTAAGGGCTTTTTCCGCCGCTCTCTGCATATCTAGATCCAGAGTGGTATAAACACGCAGGCCCCCCCGCCGAAAACAGCCGCTTCACCGTAGCGTTCCACCAACTCCTGGGTGACATAGTCCACAAAGTAACTGGCCTGTACAACTCGTTCCTTCCGTTCCGCCAGTTCCAAAGGTTCAGCCTTGGCGTGAGCCGCCTCTTCGGCCGTTAAAACCCTACTTCTTCCATGCGGCTTAGGACAAAATTACGCCGATCGATGGCTATATCCGGATTGACGAAGGGCGAATAGCGAGTGGGCCAGCGAATAACGCCCGCCAATAGGGCGGCTTCACTGACGCTCAGCTCCTTTGCAGGTTTGCCGAAAAATGTTCGAGCACCCGCTTCGATGCCGTATACCCCCCCGTGATTGAGGTAAAACTCATTAAGATAGGCCTCCAGAATTTCATCTTTAGAGTATTTGCGTTCAATTTGCACCGCCCACAAGAATTCCTCCAGTTTGCGCATGATCGTTTTTTTTCTGGGTTAAAAAAACATTGCGGGCCAGCTGCATCGTGATCGTACCCCCCCGCCCTGCGAAAAACTCCAATCCCTTAGATTGACCAAAATTGCCCTACCAAAGGCGATAAAATTGATGCCGTGATGATTGTAGAACTGATCATCCTCGATGGCCACTACAGCGTTAGTCACATGGCCGGGCAGTTGGGTAATATCTACCGGGAGGCGGTTTTGCCGATAGAGATCTGTGATTAACTTGCCATTCACATCATAGATGTAAGTAGAGAAATCTTGGTGAATATTCACTTGATGCAGGCTAGGGGCGCTCTTTAGGTAAGCGGAAAAAAAACCCCCCCGGCACCCGCTCCCAAAAGCGTAGCTGCTAAAATAACTAGGGTATATAGTAGAATCGTTTTCTTTTTATTGCCTTTGGCCACGAAGACACCCCCGAAGAATAATTCATTATTTATTATAACATAAAGTTCGTGAAATAACCTGTGTTTGTGGGCCTGTTCCCTTTTACTTGTGAGGAGGATTCTTTCATGGTACACTGGCATTGGAATAAAAAAACCTCGTTCACAGTGGCGCGTTTATCTAAAGATTGTTCTTTTTGTTTTTGTTTTGTTTGCTGTTCTGGCGCTCATGATCGTGGAAGGGCGTTTATCCCCCCCGTTTTGCATGCCTGGGCAGAAACTCGCGCCCTCAGTATCGCCACTCGGGCCATCAATGTGGCCGTCGAAGAGATGATGGCTGTTACCCTAAGCAGCACTACTCTCGCGTATTTTATCCGAGATGGGGGGGACGGTAACCTCCAGGGTGTGCAGTATGATATGGGCGAAGTAAACCGGGTCAGCAGCCAAGCGACCCATAAAATCCTGCAGACTTTGAATAATATGGGGGGGAAGAGGTTTTCCCCATTCCCTTGGGCCAACTGACCGGTTTAGATTTTCTGGCATCGTGGGGGGGCCGGGCATTCCGGTGCGCATGGTCCCGGTGGGCGGTTTGACGACGACACCGGTAGCCAGCTTTGAAAGCGCCGGAATTAACCAGACTTGGCACAGGGTGCTATTAGATATTCAAGTGACGATTAGGGTGGCTGTTCCCCCCCTCAGAACAGAAGAGATTCTAGTGTCAACCCAGGTGCCCATTGTAGAAGAGGTGTTTATTGGGTCGGTACCTACTTGGTATTTTGCCCCCCATCAAAATTTGGATGGGGGGGCGGGGGGGGTCATCTGGTTTATCCATTAAGGTGAGGTCTATGCTCCGTTATAATCATCGTCTAATAGAACGGGAAATACTGCGTAAGCAGACCCAAATCTCCGCTGATGGGCCGGGCGGTGTATGTGCCCTGCCGATTCCGGGCGCGGCTGGGTGCCTGGATTTGGAAAATGCTCGGCTTTTAATTTTGGCAGATTTTATCTCCCTTATAAATTCGTCGGCCGGGCGCCCCCCCGTTTATTGGCTGCCAACAACAAACTCCCGGTTCCCGCGGGAGTTCGAACGTCTCGGCATGCCCCTCAGCATTATGCCGCCTGACGGCACTTGCCGTTTAGCCATCATACCGCGGGATTTTTCCCACCTTTTCCCCCCAAAGCTTGTCTTGCGAAGAAAAAAATTCTTTGCGGGCGGCTTTTGGGTGTGGCCTGTTTTGAGGAACTGGTGGTTGATTTTGGCGTGGACGCCCTGCGCGTTTATTTTATATTTAGGGCCGCTGCAGGGCGATTATCAGTTTTGTTGGCATAGGTTGGCGGCGGCCTATCGTTTTCTGGAAAGAGTCTGGCGCCTGGCTCAAAACCCCCCCGGGTCGAGCAGCACCGATCCCTCCGGGAGCTGCAGCTGCTGGAGTCCGCTGTGCAAATGCGCTTGCAGCAAAAGAAACCCCATACTGCTTTGGCTGCCGTGATGGGGGGGTTTCTTAAAGGAAAAAAAAGACGCTGGCTTCCCGGGAAGTTGCGGTTGTGGCGGGCCTTTTGAAACCTTATGCGCCCTTTCTGGCGGCGGACATGCTCAAATGTGACGCTGGCGGTGGTCCAAGATAAGAATGGCCGGTAGGGTGATCAGGCAGATCGCCAAAGCTATGAGCTGGGTCAGGACAAAGGGCCCATATAGCGCGCTGTGCTGGCGGATGAAATCCAGGAAGAAACGGACCAGCGAATGCAAAAAAAAGCACCCTCAGGAAGGCATATCCGTTATAGCGGGGTTTTTTTTGCCCACTTCCAAGCCAGGGGCAGAATGAACAGGGAGGCCAAAACTTCGTACAACTGTGTTGGATGAACCGCTTCTGCCATGTGGGGAAATTTTACCGCCCAGGGCAGGGAAGAGGGGGGGGCCGTACAATTCGCCGCTGAAAAAAATTGCCCAAGCGAATCAGGATATGGCCAACGGGTAGGATGGGTGCGGCTAAATCCGCAAGCTGCCAGTAATTAAGCCCATGTTTGCGGACATAAAAGAATCCCACAATCATAATGGCCGCAATCGCCCCGTGCGATGCCATTCCGCCTCGGGCAAGGATTTCTATGGGGGGGTAGGCGAGATAGTAGCGCCATTCGGGCAAAACTGCCCCCCCAGGCGGCTGCCTACTAGGCCCGAAAAGGCACTCAGATAAACAGATTTTCGATTATTTCGGGATCAAGCCGGTGTTCTTTGGCTAGGCGCAGGACGATAAAATAAGCCGCCAAAAAAAAGTTGAAGCCATCAAAATTCCGTACCAATAGATATCTAAGGGGGGGCCAATGCTGAAAGCAATTGGGTGCATAAGGATCACCTCGCTGTTTTATGTACCGGCTTTAATTCCGTTTATTTAGCAAAATACCTGCTTAGCCAGGAGGAATCACAATGAAAAGAATAGTGTTAACGGGAGGCGGCACGGCAGGCCACGTTATGCCGCACTTTGCTCTATTGCCCCCATCTGCAGCAAACGGGATGGGAGGCTCACTACATAGGCACCTGGGATGGGATTGAGCGCGAACTTGTCGGCGATGACCTGCCCTTTTACCCGATCAGCGCCGGCAAATTCAGGCGTTACTTTGATTTGAAAAATTTCACAGACCCCCCCTTTCGTGTCCTAAAGGGTGTAGGTGATTCACTGCGGATCTTAAGAAAAATTAATCCGTGGGTCGTATTCAGCAAGGGTGGATTTGTGGCGGTGCCTGTAACGATCGCCGCTTGGATGCTGCGCATTCCGGTTGTGCTGCATGAATCGGATTTGTCCCTGGGTTTAGCGAACCGCCTCAGCCTGCCCTTTTCTCGGGCCCTTTGTGTTACATTTCCCGAATCGCAGGAGCGAACAAAAAAACGCAATTGTAACAGGTACGCCGATTCGCGCCGAAATAGGGCTTGGTTCGCGCCGGGCTGGGCTGGAATTCTGCCGTTTTTCCCATCAATTGCCTACCCTTCTAGTGATGGGCGGCAGTTTAGGTTCAGCTGTCTTGAACGAAATTGTGCGCGTTAATTTAGATGAGTTGACAGCGTCCTATCAGATCATCCACCTCTGTGGGCGGGGGGGAATTTGGCGGACGAATTGAAGAATCCCCCCCGTTATTTCCAGTTGGAGTACGCCAGGGACGAATTGCCCGATTTATTTGCGGCTGCCGATTTTGCCATCTCCCGGGCCGGCGCTAACGCCATTTTTGAGCTGTTGGCCCTGGCTAAACCGCACATACTTGTGCCCCTCTCACTGCAGGCGAGCAGGGGGGGACCAAATTCTTAACGCGGCTTCCTTTGCCAGGCAGGGCTTTAGTTTAGTTCTGCAAGAAGAGGACTTGACTTTGGCGGCGCTTCGCGAACAGCTGGATGGATTACGGCGGCAGCGAGAAAAGTTCGTCAGCACCATGCGGCAATCGGGGGGGCTTGGTGATGGAACACAAAATGTGCTGCGGATCATAGAACAGGTGGCCGCGGGCAGGTAAAAAAAAGCAAGAGGCGGAACCGCCTCTTTTTTTTATTCCACAAGAATTTGTCTGCTATTTTCCCACAGCCCGTGGATGTTGCAGTAGCTCAGGGCCAGAAGCGTGCCGGGCGCCTGCAAGCGTACTACTACTTTGGCAAAAGGCTCGGTATGCACCGGGCCTTCGTGGGGGGGCCTTTTAGCCCTTCTCCGTGGCCGCAGAGTTGAATATCCGCTAATTCGAAGGTGAAGCCTTCCTCAGGTTCAAACAGCAGTTTTATCCAACGGATGTGGTGTTCCGCCGTGTTGGGGGGGTGCGGATCGTCTGCCCCGATGCTGACTCCGATTTCAAAAGCTTCATTAGCTTTAACTCGATCGGGCGCGGTAATAACGGGCACATGTTTTTCACTTTTCCAGTCACCGCTGCGCAGTAGTTCGCCTAGTTTCATTTTCATGGCCTCCTTTTTGAGTTTCACAACATATTTCTGCTGCGGTGTCGGGTTTCCTCCCCGGGAAGTAATAAAAATAGAAATGGGGGGGTGCATCTTAAGGCTAGGGAGGGTTCACATGGGTAAGAAATGTCCATTCTGTAACCAGCTTGTCATCGAAGAAGACCGGCAAGACTCTTTTAACGATCCCGCACCCTGCGCCGCCTGCGAGATGGAACGGCTGCAGCATAAGCAGGGCAAACCGGAACGGAACGAGAAAGGGTGAAGGCTTGTTTTGGGTCGTTGTATCTTCGCTACTGCCGGGCGTGTTCTGGCTTTGGTTTTTTTTAACCGTTACGATTATTGGGAGAAGGAACCTGTTTTAAACCTTGCCCTGACTTTGTTGTCCGGCGCGGTGGCCGTCGTGCCGGCCTTGGTTTGGGAAGCCCCCCCTTTGGGCGTATGCTGTCCACCACCAACTCCGTTTTGGTCCAATTAGGCCTATCCTTTTTCGTAGTAGGTTTTGGCGAGGAACTTTTTAAATTCGGAGCAGTTTTTTTTCAGCGCCTATAGATCGCCTCAGTTCAACGAGCCCATGGATGGGATCATTTATGCGGCCGCGGCGGCCATAGGTTTTTCTGTTGTGGAAAATGTTCTCTATATTGCCTCTTTCGGCATGTCCATCGCCCCCCCTCTGCGCGCCACAATCTCCACGCTGGCGCACATTGCTTTTTCCGGCTTGGGCGGCTATTATTTGGGCCTAGCCAAGTTTTCCACCCCGGCCGGGCCTTTGATCGCCCGCGCTCTGGCTGTGGCCGCTTTTTTTTACATGGCGCTTTCGATTTTTGCTGATCACCCGCCTCGCTTCCCCCCCTTCGTTTTGGTGGTAGCAGTCTTGGGCCTGCAAGCGCTGCTTTTTACGGCTATGGGGCAGGCCTCCAGGATTTCCCCCCCTTTAGGTAATCCTTGTACCGCAAAAGTTCCTGTGTTAAAATGGGGGCCAAGGGGGGGTGTGACACAATGGCAGGGCATTCTAAATGGTCGAACATTAAACGCAAGAAAGCAAAAGAGGATGCGAAAAGGGGGGGCCAGGTGTTTACAAAACTGGGCCGCCAGATTACGGTGGCGGTAAGGGAGGGGGGGGTCCCGATCCCGAGACCAATTTTCGGCTGCGGTTGGCCATGGATACGGCACGCACGGCCAATATGCCCAATGACACCATCGAGCGGGCGATCGCCAGGGGTGTGGGCGGCCTTGACGGCGCTTCTTTTGCGGAAGTCTTTTATGAGGGGTATGGGCCAAACGGTGTCGCCGTCTTGTTGTATACGCTTACCGATAACCGCAACCGCACCGCGGGCGAGCTGCGCCATCGTTTTTCCAAGTTCGGTGGAAATTTGGGCGAAAGCGGCTGTGTTGCTTGGATGTTCCAGCGCAAGGGCCTTTTAGTTGTGGAGCGGGGGGGCGAAATAGATGAAGACGAAGTCATGCTTTCGGCCTTAGAGGCCGGTGCCGATGATGTCCTGACCGAGGGGGATGTGATTGAAATTCACACCGATCCGGCCGATTTTAACAGGGTAAAAACGGAGCTGGAGGGGGGGGAGGGGGGGCTGCGATTTTTGGGTGCGGAAATCAGCTTTGTTCCCGAAAATACCGTCAGCATCGAGGCGCAAGCGGGCGAACAAATGGAAAACCTAATCGAGCTTTTGGAGGAGTTAGACGAGGTCCAGGAGGTTTATTCTAACTACGAAATACTGGAATAAATAGGCATATTCTGCGCGGGGGGGCCGGACATAATTGATTGATGAGGAGGGTTTGCCTTGCGCAGGGTGATTATTTTATGTCTACTGGGTTTGTTTTTCTTTGTCCTAAGTTTTCTGGTGGCCTATAAGCTCTTTTCGCTGCCGCAGATGAAGCAGATGTCTGATTTGGTTAACCTCATCCACTAGTTTGGTTGAGGTTTTTTTGTGCAGTAAGTTTAGGCAAGGACTTGATTCACCCGGTGTCGAATACCCAAGCGGTGAGGACGTGGTGGAATGATCATTTTAGGTATAGATCCCGGTACCGCCATCACCGGTTATGGCGTTATCCGGGTTGAAAACAATAAACATACCGTACTTGGTTACGGGGGGGCGATCCGGACAAGCTCACAACAAGATACCGCTGTGCGGTTGGGGGAGATTTACGCGGGCATGCGGCAGTTAATCGCGGAGTTTAAGCCTGATTGCGTGGCCATCGAGGATTTGTTTTTCAATAGAAATGTGGCAAGTGCCTTTGCGGTGGGACAAGCCCGCGGGGTCGCCATGCTTGCTGCGGTCCACAGTGGTCTGGCCATTACCGAATATACGCCGCTGCAGGTGAAAATGGCGGTTACGGGCTACGGTCGCGCCAGCAAGGAGCAAGTGGCGTACATGGTGCGTGTCCTGCTTGGCATGCCTGAAGTCCCCAAGCCAAACGATATAACAGATGCGTTAGCCATAAGTTTGTGTCATAGTTATAACTCGCACAATTGGGGGGGATCACGGTGATTGTTTCGCTAAAAGGAAAGTTGGCGGATGTGGCTGATAACACGGTTGTGATTGATGTTGGCGGCATAGGCTATGAGGTGATCGTTACCGGTGCTGTGCTGCGCTCACTGCCGCCGTTAGGGCGGGAGCTGCAGCTTTACACCTATCTGCACGTACGTGATGACGCCATGCTGTTGTATGGTTTTCCTCCCGGGAGGAAAGAAATTTGTTTCATGAGATTATTGGAATTACGGGTATCGGGCCGAAAACGGCCGTTGCAATTCTATCTAATATTGGCCCTCTGGAGTTTATCCGGGCTGTTCAAGAGCGCCAGCTATCCATTCTCACCAGCCTGCCCGGGATTGGCAAAAAAAACGGGCGAGCGCATTTTGCTGGAGCTAAAAGACAAATTCAAGGATGGGGGGCTTGGGCCGCAGGGGGGGAAGACGATTTGCCGTTGGCGCGGGGGGGCGGCATTTTAGATGATGCCATTGAGGCGCTGGTAGCCCTAGGCTACAGTCGAAGCGAAGCGGCGCATATGGTGCGCAGCGTGCAGCATGAACTTCAAGAAAATTATAATCTTCAGGAGCTGCTGAAACTGGCCTTAGCCAGCAACAGCCGCTAAAGGGGGGGTGAAATGATTTGGAAACTGAGCGCCTGGTGAGCGGCTGGAAAAGGCCCGATGATTGGGATGTTGAGGCATCTCTGCGGCCCCGCACTCTTGCGGAGTATATCGGCCAGCACAAAATCAAAGAACATATGGAACTTTTATCACCGCAGCCAAACAGCGGGGGGGTGAGCCTTTAGATCATGTCCTCTTATATGGGCCGCCCGGCCTGGGTAAACGAGTTTGGCCTATATAATCGCAACTGAAATGGGTGTTGGCATTCACACTACTTCCGGGCCCGCCATAGAACGCCAGGGTGATCTAGTGGCCATCCTCACCAGCATGCAGGCTAACGATGTGTTTTTCATTGACGAAATCCATCGCCTAAACCGCACGGTGGAAGAGGTACTTTACCCCCCCGCCATGGAAGATTCCGCGGTAGATATTGTCATTGGTAAAGGGCCGGGGGCGCGTTCGGTAAGAATCGATTTACCTCCGTTTACCCTTGTGGGAGCCACCACAAGGGCGGGAATGCTTACCTCACCCCCCCTGCGGGATCGTTTCGGCGTGATCAGCCGCCTCGAGCTTTACGAGACGGACGATCTGCAGGCCATCGTGGAGAGGACGGCGGGCATTTTGGCGGTGGATATCAATCCGCAGGGCGCCCTAGAAATTGCAAAACGTTCCCGGGGGGGACACCCAGAGTTGCCAATCGCCTTCTGAAAAGGGTCAGGGATTATGCCCAGGTGAGGGCCGATAATTTCATATCGCTGCAGGTGGCCCAGGAAGCACTCACCCTTTTTGAAATTGATGCTAACGGCCTAGATCACCTCGACAGGCGCATTCTGCTTACAGTGCAGCGCGTTTTCGATGGGGGGGGCCTGTAGGTGTGGAAAGCCTCGCAGCGGCAATCGGTGAAGAAGCGAACACGATCGAAGATGTTTATGAACCGTTTTTGATTCAGCTGGGTTTTCTGCAGCGTACCGCTAGGGGGGGCCGGTGTATAACCCCCTTAGGATACGAGTATTTAGTCAGTGTAATGTCTGATGAATTGGGTAGGTGAATGAGGGTGGCAACTTGGCGGACGGAAGGGATTATACTGCGCGTGCGCAATTTGGGAGAAGCGGATCGCCTCGTAACCTTATATACTAAGGAACGGGGGGGCAAACTGAGCGCGACGGCCCGGGGGGGGCGAGGCGCATCAGGAACAGACTGCTCAGTCCCACACAGGTTTTTACCCACGGCCGTTATCTTGTGTTTCAGGGTAAAAATCTCCATAACATAGGGCAAGCGGAGATTATCCACAGCCGGCAGGCACTGCGGGAAGATCTGGAAAAAAATGGCCTATGCTTCTTACGTCACCGAACTTGTGGATTCGCTTACGGCGGAGGAGGATCCCACCGATACGCTCTTTCCCCTTCTGGCAGGCACCCTTTCTCTGGGCGAAAAAGGGCGTTTCGATGTGGCGGTACGGGCGTTTGAAATACGCTTAATGCGCGAATTGGGTTACGAACCGGAGTTGTACCGCTGTTTGAACTGCCGGTCGGAACTGCAGGATAGGATCTTTTTTTTACGGAGCGCGGCGGTACCGTGTGCCCCCGGTGTGTTGAGCAGTTTCCCGGAAGCAATACTGTCACCAAGGGGGGGACTTGGGAGCTGATGAAGCGTCTCTTGGAATGGGATTTTCCCGTTTGAACATTTTGCATCCCGCCGCTAATAATATTGAGGAAATACGGCGATTAATGCGTAAGTATGTGGATTTTCGGCTAGAATATCCTTTGAAGTCCCTTGATTTCTTGGAGACGCTGCAAGTTTTGCCGCCCATAAACCCGCCCCCCCGGAGGTGAAAGCAATGAACGATGAGCTAGGCTTCTTGGAGAAAATAGACGAGGTGCGTTATCGGACCGGATTAGGCTTCGAATCGGCACGGAACTTATTGGAAGAGGCCGATTGGAGTATTCTGCAGGCTTTGACAGATTACGAGGCACAGAAGGGTAAAAAAAAGGCCCTCAGATTGTTGACAAAATTAAAGCGGCGATTGGCGAGGGCAACAAGACAGCGATCGTGATCAAGACAAACCGGGATACGGTAGCAGAACTGCCCGTGACAGCGGGAGTGGTAGGAGCGGTATTTGCCCCCAAATTGGCGCTATTGGGAGCAGCCGCCTGCTTACTGACTCGTTGTTCGTTCCATTTGCGCAAACGGCCCTCAGCCGAAGAAACGCTGATTGACAATTAGTGGGCTATTTGATATAAATTAGAAAAAGGATAGACTAACGGAGTTCCTCTAAAGAGACCTTTTGTCCCTTGCTTTTGGGGGCGAAAGGTTTTTTTTAGAAAAGCGGGGTGGAATGAAATGAATCTTCAAGAAATGATTATCAAACTGCAGACATACTGGGCCGAACAGGGCTGCATCATCTATCAGCCCTATGATCTGGAGGTGGGGGCTGGGACGATGTCGCCAGCCACTTTTTGCGGGTGTTGGGCCCCCCCGAACCGTGGCGAGCGGCTTATGTGCAGCCCAGCAGGAGGCCAACGGATGGCCGCTACGGGGAGAATCCCAATAGGACTCAGCATTATTATCAATACCAAGTTATTTTAAAGCCGTCTCCCGATGACGTGCAGGAAGTGTACCTAGCCAGCCTGGAGGCTTTGGGTATTGATCTGTTAAGGCACGATGTGCGTTTTGTGGAAGATGATTGGGAATCGCCCACTGTGGGTGCCTGGGGGGGCTTGGGCTGGGAAGTCTGGCTCGATGGCATGGAGATCACCCAATTCACCTATTTTCAGCAGGTGGGCGGCATCGATGTTCGTCCGGTGGCGGCCGAAATCACCTATGGGGTGGAACGCTTGGCTATGTTCATTCAGGGGGTGGACAGTATGTTCGACCTCCAATGGGTTGGGGACATTACCTATGGCGATGTTTTCACCAGATGGAAGTGCAGTTTTCTAAGTTTAACTTTGAAGCATCCGCCGCTGAGAAACTGTTTACCCTTTTGATCTCTACGAGGGGGAGGCTGAGCGTTTGATCGGGTCAGGGCTTGTGCTGCCCGGTTACGATTATGTTTTGAAGTGTTCCCACATATTTAACTTACTTGACGCCCGAGGCGCGATTAGCGTCAGCGAGAGAACGCGTTTCATAGCGCGAGTCCGCTCCTTAGCTTGCCAAGCTGCACAGGCTTACTTGGCCGAGCGGGAAAAATTAGGGTTTCCATTACTGCAGAGGGGGGGCACTTATAAATGCATGATTTTCTTTTGGAGTTGGGTTTTGAAGAACTACCCGCGCGCTTTGTGCCCGGGGGGGCACTCACATCACTTTCAAAGGCGATCCGAAAGGGGCTGCGCGATGAGCGCCTAGCCCACGGGGGGGAAGTGCAGGAATTTAGCACCCCGCGCCGTCTAGCTGTCCTGATTAAAGATTTGCAAGCAAAGCAGGCCGATTTAGAGATGGAAGTCAAAGGCCCCCCCTAAGAACATCGCCTACGATGATCGCGGGCAGCTGACAAGGGCCGGCCAGGGTTTCTCCGTTCCCAGGGTGCGATGGCAGACGATGTCGTTATTAAGCAGTTTCAGGGTGCGGATTATCTGTATATCAAAAAGAAAATGCAGGGTAAACAAGCGCCCGCCATAATTAAACCCCCCCTTTTGGAAAAGATCGTTGCAGAGCTGCATTTTCCGAAAAATATGCGCTGGGGTGACTATGACCTGCGCTTCGCCCGCCCTCTGCGCTGGATCGTGTGCCTTTTGGGTGAAGAAGTGATCCCCCCCTTGATTTAGGTATGGTTCAGGCCGGCCGGGTCACTTTCGGTCACCGCCAACTATCTTCGAGGCCCATTACCGTGACCAATCCCGGCCATTATTTGTCTGCTTTAAAAAAACGGCTATGTGCTGGCCGATACGGAAGAGCGGGAAAGATTGATTCGCAGTCAAATCCGGCATTTGGCCGCACAGCGCGACGCGGTGGTGGCAGATGATGAGTCTTTGCTGCTTGAGGTATTAAACTTAGTTGAGTATCCCACTGCTTTTTGTGGGGGGGAGTTCAGCAGTGATTATCTGCAGCTTCCCACGGAGGTCTTGACAACCACAATGAAAACCCATCAACGTTATTTTCCTCTCAAGGATAGCCGGGGTAGGCTTTTGCCCAGTTTCATCGGCGTGCGCAACGGAGCGGATAATCATTTAAACACCGTGATAGCGGGTAACGAAAAAGTGCTTGCGGCCCGGCTGGCAGATGCCCGGTTTTTCTACAATGAAGATCAGGCAGTTTCACTAGCAGACAATGTGCAAAAACTGGATGCGGTCGTATTTCAGGATGGATTGGGATCAATAGGCGATAAGGTCAGGCGCCTTGTGGTTCTCAGCGGCCAACTGGGGGGGAAAAGTTAGGCTATGGGCAGCAGCGGGACAGCATTGTGCGGGCGGCGAAGTTGGCTAAGGCGGACCTAGTAACCCAGATGGTAGGCGAGTTTCCCGAACTGCAGGGAATAATGGGCGAAAAATATGCCCTTCTTCAGGGTGAGCCGGAGTCGGTGGCGGCGGGAATAAGAGAACACTATCAGCCTCGGTTTGCCGCAGATGATTTGCCGCTCACCGCGGAAGGCATCGTTGTAAGTTTGGCCGATAAATTGATACATTAGTAGGGTATTTCGCCCTGGGCAAAATACCTACAGGATCTCAGGATCCCTTCGCCCTGCGCCGACAAGCCCAGGGAGTTGTGCAGATACTGCTGCAGGGCGGCTACGCTCTATCATTACAAGAACTGCTTGAGCTGGCCGGGCCCGGTTATGAAGCCGTTGGGGTCGTATTCGGCGACGAAGCGGCCCGGTCTCTGCGAGATTTTCTCCTGGCTCGCCTCCGAGTTTTCCTGCTGGAACAGGGCTACAGGTACGATCTTGTGGATGCGGTTATTGCTTCGGAAGATGATCGCCCCCTCCGAATTGAGGCGCGCAGTGCAGGCTCTCACCGAGTTTATCGACTCCGAAGGCGGCACAGATTTAATGATCGGTTTTGAGCGCATTGTTAACCTGGCGGCGAAGGCGGAAAGGCAGCAGTTGAACCGGGCCGTATTTCAAACAGCCGACAGTGAATTCTTTCAAGCACTAAGCGATGCGGCCGATCGCTGCCGGTCTAAATTGGATGCGGGGGGGATTACCACGGTTACTTACGGGAATTAGCCGCTTTACGGGCGCCGATTGATCGGTTTTTCACGGACGTGATGATCATGGATAGTGATTCCCAAGTTCGCAGTAATCGCTTGGGTTTATTGCAAAAAGCGTTAAAGTTATACACTTCATATGGCGACTTCAATCAAATTGTTGTTAATAAGTAAAGAAAATTCGCCGCAGGAGGATAATGGGGGGGCTGATACAGAATATGTCTTTTGGTAATTTTGCCTATGCTCCCTCGGGACGGCCCGCATGGTGGGCCTCGCGGGCGGCGATAGACAGTTAAGGATAGAAGGAGGATGTAAATGAGCAGAAAAAAAATGGGTTTACTTTTTCGGCGATGGGCAGACAGACGGCCAGCAGGGTGAAAGAAATTTAGTCGGCGGCAAGGGGGGGCCAATTTGGCCGAAATGGTGGCGATTGGGATTCCCGTTCCCGGAGGTTTACAATCACAACCGAGGCATGTGTTGCATTTTATAATAACGATGAACAATGGGTGGACGGCCTCGAAGAGCAGATTCGTGAAAACATTGCCCGTTTAGAGAAAGCGATGGGTGTCAAATTCGGCGATGAAGAGGACCCGCTTTTATTGTCCGTTCGTTCCGGCGCGCGCGTTTCCATGCCGGGTATGATGGATACCGTGTTGAATTTGGGCCTCAACGACGTTACTGTGGAGGCACTGGCGGAAAAATCGGGCAACGCCCGCTTTGCCTGGGACTCCTATCGCCGCTTCATTCAAATGTACGGCGATGTGGTCATGGGTGTCGAACACCAGCTGTTTGAAGACGCTCTAGCCAAGAAACGCAAAGAACAGGGTGTAAAGCTGGATAACGAACTATCAGTGGAGGCACTCAAAGAACTGGTGGACGAATACAAAAACATAGTGCAAAAAGCGATCGGCAGATTGTTCCCGTCCGAACCGTTCGAACAGCTGCGCGGTTCGATCGATGCTGTGTTTAAGTCTTGGAATACACAGCGCGCTATACGCTATCGCCAGATTAACCACATCCCTCACAACTGGGGGGGAACGGCGGTAAACGTGCAGACAATGGTCTTCGGTAACATGGGTGAAAATTCCGGTACGGGGGGGTTGCCTTTACTAGAGATCCTTCCACCGGTGAAAATGTCTTTTACGGCGAATACCTCATGGATGCGCAGGGTGAAGACGTGGTAGCGGGTATCCGCACACCGCATCCTATTTCGCATTTAGAGGAGGAAATGCCGGCGATTTATCAGGAATTGGTGGATATCTACAAAAAGCTCGAACAGCATTACAAGGAAATGCAGGACGTGGAGTTCACCATCCAGCAGGGTAAACTATGGATGCTTCAGACCAGAGCGGGCAAGAGAACCGCGACCGCTGCGGTACGCATGGCGGTAGAAATGGTTGAAGAAGGCTTAATTGATAAAGAGACGGCAGTACTGCGCGTTGATCCTGCCCAGCTTGATCAACTACTGCATCCCATGATTGATCCGGATGCCAAGTACGATGTTATCGCAACCGGGTTGCCCGCATCTCCGGGAGCGGCAGCCGGCCGCATTGTCTTTACCGCGGATGACGCGGAAGAATGGGCAGGGCGCGGTGAAACGGTTATATTGGTGCGCAATGAGACTTCGCCTGAAGATATTGGCGGCATGGACGTTGCAGAGGGAATTCTGACCGCTCGCGGTGGAATGACCTCGCACGCGGCGGTAGTTGCCCGCGGTATGGGTAAGTGCTGTGTAGCGGGCTGTGCGGCTGCACAGATCAGCGAAGCCAATAAAACATTGACTTTCGGCACAACCGTTCTTAAAGAGGGCGAATGGATTACACTTAATGGAACCGCAGGCGAAGTTATCGTGGGCCAGGTTCCCATGGTTGAGGTACAGGTGGAAGGCTATTTTGGTACCCTCATGGAATGGGCCGATGAATTTAGGGCCTTGGGTATTCGGACTAACGCCGATACGCCCCCCCAGGACAGCCAAACCGCATTGGATTTCGGTGCGGAGGGTATTGGCCTGACCCGTACCGAGCATATGTTTTTTTGAAGGCGATCGGGTCAACGTTGTGCGCCAGATGATCTTCGCAGGTGATCAACAGGGCCGCAAGCAGGCACTTGCTAAGCTCCTTCCTTACCAGCGGGAAGACTTTATCGGTATTTTTAGAACCATGAAGGGATTACCCGTGACGGTACGTTTGCTCGATCCTCCGCTGCATGAATTTGTGCCGCAGGACGAAGCCGCAATCAGTAGGCTTGCCACCTCTATGGGCCTTTCGATTGAAACACTCCGGGCTCGCATTGAGTCTTTGGAGGAAATCAACCCCATGCTCGGCCACCGCGGTTGCCGCTTGGGAATCACCTATCCCGAAATCTATGCTATGCAGGCGCGCGCTATTTTTGAGGCCGCGGCGCAATTGACGAAAGAGGGCACCTCCGTCTTACCGGAAGTGATGATTCCCCCTAATCGGAACGGTCCAAGAACTGCAGATCACGAAAAAGATTTGCGTTGAAGTGGCCGAGGCGGTCATGGAAGAGACAGGTGTTCAGTTCGAATACCTGGTGGGAACGATGATAGAAGTCCCCCAGGGCTTGCCTTGTGGCCGATGAAATTGCCGCCGAGGCGGAATTCTTCTCCTTTGGGACAAATGATCTCACCCAAATGGGCTTTGGCTACAGCAGAGATGATGCGGGCACATTCCTGCCCGTCTATGTTGAACAGGAGATTCTGGCCAGGGATCCTTTCCAAAGTCTTGATCAAGTGGGCATTGGCAGCCTGGTTAGGACAGGGGGGGTTGAAAAAGGACGCGCCGTAAAACCGAACCTAAAATCGGTGTTTGCGGTGAACACGGCGGTGACCCGGCCTCTATTGAGTTTTCCATAAGGTGGGGGGGTTGGATTACGTCAGCTGTTCGCCCTTCCGCGTGCCCATTGCACGCCTGGCCGCAGCTCAGGCCAACATTCGCAATCCCCCCCGTTAACCGGGGGGGGTAACCAAAAATAGGGGGAGGCAGGAGAAAGCCTCCCCGTGGGGGGGAAACCCATACTAGGCGGTGTGGGTTTCTTTTTTTCTCATTGTCTTTATTTCCACAAGGGTGGTGAAGGCCATAATGCGGTTTCCCGATGAATGGATCGACCTAGTGAAGTCATCGGTGGATATTGTTGATGTGATCGGCAAAACGGTGCAGTTGAGGCAAACGGGCCGCAATTATGTGGGTTTATGCCCCCCCTTTCACGATGAAAGACACCATCCTTTACCGTCAATCGGGAAAAACAGTTCTTCCATTGTTTTGGCTGCAACACGGGGGGGCAATGTGTTCAACTTCATTATGGAGACCCAGCATGTTTCTTTTCCGGAAGCTGTAAGCATGCTTGCCCAAGAACAGGGCCTTGCGGTACCGGCCCAGTCCGCCCAGGATAGAAAAAGGGAGGAAAAAAGGGAGCAGCTGCGCAAGATCAACGAAGAGGCGGCCCGCTATTATTATCGTAATTTGCGCCAGGGCCCCGGGCTTGCGGCTCGACGCTATTTGGAACAACGCGGCATAACCGAGGAACTTGCTCGGGAATTCTATCTTGGCTATGCACTGCCGGGTTGGGATGGCTTGGTTCGTTTTTTTTGGAAGCAAAAAAACATTGATCTGCAATCGGCTGAAGAAGCGGGGCTGATATCCTTGGGCCGTCAGGGCTACATCGATCGTTTCCGCGATCGAATCCTGTTTCCCATCTGCGATCACCTGGGCCGTTTTATCGGTTTTGGCGGCAGGGCAATGAATCCGCAGCAGCCCAAGTATTTGAATACCGCCCAGACGGCAGTATTTGATAAAAGCTCAGTTTTATACGGGTTAAACTGGTCTAAAGACGCCATTAAAAGTCAAGATCAGGTGATTATCGTTGAGGGTTACACCGATCTTATTGCCCTGTTTTCAGTCGGCAGGCAGAATGTGGTGGCCAGTCTGGGAACGGCATTTACTCCCAGGCATGCCAGGCTGCTGGCACGGTTCAGCAAGAGGGCGATCATCGCTTTTGACGGAGACGCCGCCGGCCGGCGGGCGGTATTAAGCGGCATGGAGGTCCTGCACCGGCACGAACTGCAGGTCTTAGTGGCCCGTCTGCGGGACGAAGAGGATCCGGATACTTATGTACGCACCCACAGTGCCGAACAAGTTGATCACTGGTTGAATTCCGCCGTTCCACTGCGGGAATATCAAATTGATTGGGCCATTTCCCAACACGATATTACAACCAGAGAAGGAAAACTGGACGCCTCTAACGAAGTAATACAGATATTAGCGCAGCTGGAAAACGCAATTGAGAGGGAAGAATACCTGCGTTACGTCTCGCAAAGACTGGGGATTTCAGAATCTTCGTTGGCTGCGGAGATAAACCAAAAGATGGGAATAGATTCTTCGCGGCCAGTACAGAATAGATATAATGTGAGAAGTGTGCCCGCGGTGCCCGAAACGGCGAGGGAGGAGCAGCTTGCGGAAAGGGAGATCATCAGATACCTGTTACTGCGCCCCCCCGGTGTTTTGCGGGACTTGACGGAAGCCGCGGTTACTGCAGAGGATTTTCAACATCCCGATTACCGCCGTTTGTATGCCGCCATTGCGCAAAATCAAGCGGCCGGCGAGGACGAATCGGCCGTAATAGAAAGGCTCTGTGCTTTGGGCGAACCCGAGGGCAGCTGGGCAGAATACTTCAATTCTTTTCTGCTCTTGTTAAGCAGGCGAAGATTGGAAATGATGGAGGAAAAACTTTCCTCCTTGGAGAATGATAATAAAGGTTTTGATGTTCGCCTGGAACTGTATTATTTAATCAGAGAATACTATCAGATTCTGAGCGAAAATCCCTGAAAAGTAATGGGAAAGGGGGGTTGTTATGCTTGAGCAATGGAGAAGTTGTTAAAATAGAAGCGGTAAATCAACTTCTGGCTAAGGCGAAGCAGCGGGGGGCACGGTTACCTATGAAGAGATTATGGATAGTCTTCAAGATGTTGACCTGCTTCCTGAACAGATAGATGAGATTTACGAGAGCTTTGCTTCTTTGGGGGGGATCGATGTTATCTCTCAGCCCGACGATGAAGAAGATGATGAAGACGGGGGGGATGTCACCGAGGGCGATGGTGAGGAAGAAGATGACGAATACGATCTCTCCGTTCCGGAAGGCATCAGCTTGGATGATCCGGTGCGGATGTACCTTAAGGAAATCGGCCGCGTTCCTCTTTTGGTCGCGGAAGAAGAAGTGGAGCTGGCCAAACGCATTGAACAAGGCGATGAATCGGCCAACAGGGAGTTGGCAGAGGCCAACCTACGTTTAGTGGTGAGCATCGCCAAGCGCTACGTGGGCCGGGGGGGCATGCATTTTCTCGATTTGATACAAGAAGGTAATTTGGGCCTTATTAAGGCAGTGGAAAATTCGATTACCGCAAGGGCTTTAAATTTAGCACTTACGCAACCTGGTGGATTCGGCAGGCGATAACCAGGGCTATTGCTGACCAAGCCAGGACGATTCGGATTCCGGTGCATATGGTGGAAACGATCAATAAGCTGACGCGAGTATCGCGCCAATTACTGCAGGAATTGGGCAGGGCCCCCCTTCCCGAAGAAATCGCGGAGGAAATGGATCTTCCGGTGGAAAGGGTGCGGGAGATCATGAAGATAGCCCAGGAACCCGTTTCTTTAGAGACGCCCATCGGTGAAGAGGAAGACAGCCATCTTGGCGATTTCATCGAAGACCAAGAAGCAACCGCGCCCGACGAAGCGGCGGCGTTTACCATGCTCCAAGAGCAGCTGGGGGGGGAAGTGCTGCAGTCTTTGACTCCGCGAGAACAGCAGGTATTAAGGCTGAGATTTGGCTTGGATGATGGTAGAGGGCGCACCCTAGAAGAAGTCGGCCAGGTGTTCGGTGTTACCCGGGAACGGATTCGCCAAATCGAAGCGAAAGCGTTGCGCAAATTGCGCCACCCGAGCCGCAGTAAAAAGCTTAAAGATTTCTTGGAGCAGTAACGGTTATTTGGCCTTTGTTTTTTTTGGCTTACTCGGTCTTGACAAAAAGACCCTGCTCTCATATAATTGATCCGTACCGGACCCTAGCTCAGCGGTTAGAGCAGCGGACTCATAATCCGTTGGTCCTGGGTTCGATTCCCAGGGGGGGGTCCACCATATGTCAGCAAGCTCCTAGACAGCGTTTAGGAGTTTTTTTTCTTTGGGAGGGGGGGAAGCAGTGTCATCTACTGTGCAAGAAATTTGCCGTATCTTGGAGCGGCTGGCGCCGCCGGAATACGCATACGACTGGGATAATGTGGGGGCTGCTGGTGGGCAGGGCGGATCAATCGGTCTCAACTGTGTTGGTGACGTTGACAGTAACGCCGGCAGTGGTGGATTCGGCAATTGAAAACGGCGTTGATCTAATTGTTGCCCATCACCCCCCCTTATTTTTAAACCTCTCACACATTTGCGCACAGATCAGCCTCTTGGTGCGCTACTAGCCCGTTTGCTCGAACACGGCCTGGCGGTGTATGCCTGCCACACCAATCTCGATCGAGCCCCCCCCTGGGGTTGAACGAGTGGCTGGCGCAAGAGGTGGGTGTGCTAAAACCTAAAGTGCTCATACCCGGCGAAGGCGAAGGCGTTGGTTTGGGGGGCGGGTGGGAAGGATCCCCGAGACTACCTTGGGCGAGTTAGCACTAAGGCTGGCCGAATTGTGGTCCACGCCCGTGCGGATGGTGGGGGGGATCCTAAACTACCGCTTCAGACCGCGGCCGTTGTGGGCGGTTCGGGGGGGAGATTTCGCAGCGGAGGCCAAGGCCGCCGGAGCCCAGGTGCTCATTACGGGAGATGTCTCCTACCATGACGCCCTAGATGCCCTGGCTCTTAATTTGGCTGTGCTAGACGCCGGACATTTCGCCACGGAAAAGATAATGGTTCGAAAAATCGCTCACTACCTAAAGTCGCAGTTGACAGCCGGCGCCGCGGAAATTATTGCCGTCGTGGAGCAGCCCGGGGAGGATCCTTTTCGGTTGGAAATCGGGTGACTATGTGTTATAATCAAGATACTGAGTGAACCGGATGATCGCGAGGAAAACTCCTTGAGGAAAGTCCGAGTCCGCAGAGCGGGATGCTGGGTAACGCCCAGTGGGGGCAACCCCAAGGCTAGTGCCACAGAAATAAACCGCCCCCGGGAATAAATCCCCGTGGGTAAGGCTGAAAAGGTGAGGTAAGGGCTCACCAGCGGTTAGGCGACTAATCGGCTAGGTAAACCCCATCCGGAGCAAGGTTAAATAGGGAAGGAGAGGCTGCTCGCCTCACGTGACTTCCGGGTTAACCGCATGAGGTTTTAGGCAACTAAAATCCTAGATAGATGATCGTCCTTGACAGAACTCGGCTTATAGGTTCACTCAGATGGACTAATCGCCTGGATACTTTTTGGTATCCGGGTTTTTTTTATGTAAAATTTTGCCTGTGAGGGAGGACTTAGGGCAAAACCGGCGAATCAAATCAATAAAGTGGTAGCAAGTGGGGGGGGAAAGTGGGGGGGAATAACCGGAAAGGATGTGCAGAGGATGTTCATGGGCGAGTACCAGCATAGCTTGGATAGTAAGGGCCGTTTGATCATCCCCGCCAAATTCCGGGAAGAATTGGGGGGGAGGGCGCGGTAATAACGCGCGGCCTAGATAACTGCCTCTTTTTATTTCCTGCAGAAGAATGGGAAACGCTAGAAACCAAGCTCAAAAACTTGCCCTTGACGAAAAGGGATGCAAGGCAGTTTGTGCGCTTCCTCTTCTCGGGAGCGGCAGAATGCGAAATGGATAAACAAGGTCGCATTAATTTGCCCGCTAATTTGCGGGAATTCGCATTGATCGACAAAGACGCGGTGGTTATCGGGGGGGTTTCCAGCAGAATTGAAATTTGGAGCAAGGAGCAGTGGGAATCCTACGTTGGCGCAGCGGAAGAATCCTTTGAGGATATTGCCGAAAACATCGTGGATTTGGGCATTTAAAAGTCGAAGGATGAGCGAGATGAAGTTTTCCCATCAACCGGTTTTACTGCAAGAGACAATTGAAAAACTGAATTTGAAACCCCATGCCCTTTATGTAGATTGCACGCTGGGCGCAGCAGGGCACAGTATGGGTATGCTGGCCATCGAACCAACAATTCGTTTAATCGGTATTGATCAGGATCCCCCCCAGGCTCTGGAGCGGGCTCAGTACAGGCTGGCGGCCTATGCTCGGCAGGTGACTTTGGTCAGGGACAATTTCCGCAACCTGCGGGATATCTTGTCCGGGCTGCACATCGGCGCGGTGGATGGCATTCTTATGGACATAGGGGGGGTATCCTCGCCGCAGCTCGACAGCGCAGAGCGAGGGTTTAGCTATCAGCAGGACGCCCCGCTGGATATGAGAATGGATCCCGGACAGCGACTGCAGGCCGAAACTATAGTGAATACATACAGCGAGCAGCAGTTGGCCGAGATTATCAGGGATTACGGTGAGGAACGCTGGGCCGGCCGAATTAGTGAGTTTATCGTCAGCGAACGAAAAAAAAGCGCCGCTTGAGACCACCGGGCAGTTAGTATCCGTCATAAAAAAAAGCAATTCCGGCAGCAGCCAGGGCCGTTGGCCCCCATCCTGCCCGCCGCACCTTCCAGGCACTGCGAATAGCTGTCAATGATGAATTGGGTGCGCTGCAAGAAGGTCTACAGCAGGCTGTAGAAATGCTTGCACCTGAGGGCAGGCTTGCTGTAATCACTTTTCATTCCTTGGAAGACAGGATTGTGAAAAACTATTTTCAAGAACTTCTGGGCCGCTGTACATGTCCGCCCAATCTTCCCATTTGTGTCTGTGGCCAGAAGCCCACAGCCCGGTTGGTGAACACCAAACCGATTTTACCTTCCAAGGGTGAGGTGGAAAGCAATGCCCGGGCGCGAAGTGCCAAGCTTAGAGTGATAGAAAAGTTGTAGGAAGGGTGTGCTAAATGTCCGCCGCAAGACAATTGATCGACCCGTATCTCGAATATGAGGATGAGCACAAACCCGCTTTGAGCCCCGGCGGAAAAGAAAGCGGGTCGCAGTTCCGGCCACGTTAAAAATTTGCCTCTTGGCCGCCTGCTGTGTGGCTGTGTCCCTGCTCTACTTGCAGCAGCAGGTCACTTCTTATTATCTCAATGTGGAGTTGGGATATCTACAGGAACGGGCGAACACGCTGGAACAGCATAATGATTATTTGATGCTTAATTTGGAATCGCAGCGCAGCCTGCCCAAAGTTGAGCAGATCGCCCGCTCACAGTTGGGCATGGTGGAGCCCCAGCTGACGATTGGCTTGGTTTTTAACCAAGAGGAGCAGCCCGGCGCAAATGAGCATGGGCGTTGGCTGGCAGAGGATGCCTCGGGGGGGGTTCGCGGGGGGGAATCTTCGCATCGTTGGCCGCCTGGTTGAATAAGGCTTTTCCGTTGGGAGGAGTTGAAGCTGGCACGTTACAACGCTAATAAATCGAGGATTAAACGAACCGTTATAATCTTCTGCGTACTTACTTTAGGCTGCGTTCTTCTCATGGGTCGTTTGGCTTATCTGCAAATCTATCGCGGGCGGGAATATTCACAGCGGGCCGAAGCGCAAAGGATGCGGCCCCCCCAAACGGTGGATGCCCGCAGGGGCTTAATTTTAGATCGGAACCATAAAATATTGGCTGTGAGTATCGGAGCTGATGCGGTGTATGCACTTACCGAAAGTGTTCGGGATGTGCCGGAAACAGCGCGGCAATTGGCTCCTTATTTGTCGTTATCCACTGATCAGATTATTACGCTGCTGCAAAGCAGGTCAACGGGAAGCGTATGGCTCGGCCGAGGTTTAGACCCGCCCGCGGCAGAGGCAATACGCGCCTTAAGTCTGCCGGGAATATTCTTGGTTAAACGGCCGCAGCGTTTTTATCCGCAGGGGACTTTGGCGGCCCACGTTTTAGGTATAGCGGGCTCGGATAATCAAGGTTTGGAAGGAATAGAGTATTACTATGATGCAATTTTGCGGGGAATCCCGGGCCGGCTTACCGCGGAGCGGGATGCTTCGCAGCGCAGCATTCCGGGGGGGACTTTGCAATCAATACCCGCACAGGCCGGGCAGGATGTGATTCTGACTTTGGATTCTGTCATCCAGTATAATGCGGAGCTGGTCTTGCAGGACGCGGTTCTCTCCAGCAAGAGTGACAGGGGTTTGGTACTTATCATGGATCCGCGCACGGGTGAAATTATAGCTAACGCCATCTTTCCCACATTCGATCCGAATGATTATCAGAAGGTGCCGCTGGAACAGCGGCGAAATGTTGCCATTACGGACCAATATGAGCCCGGCTCAACTTTTAAGTTTGTCACGGCGGCGGCGAGCTTAGATTTGAATCTAACCCACAACGCTCGTACTTTTGAGAGCGGACTTTATTGGGAAATAGGCGGGGGGGCGTATTCGTAATTCCGATGGCAGGGCCAGCGGGAGTATTACATTCCTGGAAGCGATGGAACGATCCGATAACATTGTCTTTGCCAAGTTGGCGGACGAAATGGGCGCGCAGCGTTTTTATCCTTATATCCGGAACTTCGGTTTCGGGCAGCGCTTAGGCATTGATTTTCCCGGCGAGGCTATTGGTACGGTAGCCAAACCCCATGAATCGCCCTCCATGGCCTTGCAGTGGGCGAATATGGGTTTCGGCCAGGGTATCGCGGTCACTCCCCTCCAGCTTTTGGCGGCGGTCAGCGGCATTGCCAACGGCGGGCGGATAATGCAGCCGCATTTTGTCAAAGAACTGCGCGATAGTCAAGGTAAGCTGATTCAAGAAATAAAACCCGAACTGTTGGACCTGCATCCAATCAGTGAGGAAACGGCAGCTAAAGTCAGTGAATTGCTGCGTTCTGTGGTGGTGAACGGCAACGGCAATCGGGCGGATATACCCGGTTATTACGTGGCCGGTAAAACCGGTACCGCGGAAGTTCCTCGGGATGGGGTTTATAGCGCGGAGCGAATCGCTTCTTTTATCGGTTTTGCTCCGGTGGATGAACCCCCCCGGTTGGCCGCCCTTGTTGTCTTATATAATCCCAAGGTTGAAGGCGCCTACGGCGGTGTACTGGTGGCACCCGTTTTCAGGGAGATTATGGAAGAAAGCCTAGAGTACCTGGGTGTGAAGAAACGAGCGGTACAAAACAACCCTTCGCCCCTTGCCGTCGTGCCTAATGTAACGAATTTCAGTTTGGCGGAAGCCCAAGCCAAACTGGCGCAGCAGACTTTAAACTGGGCGGCGGAAGGCGATGGAGATCTGGTTGTTGAGCAAACGCCTGCACCCGGCAGCAGGGTCCCTGTCCAGACAACGGTGCGGCTCTTTTTTTTACAATGAGGAGATGGAAAAAGCGTTGTGGTACCATCTGTCTTGGGCCTAAGCATGCGTGATGCATCCTTAAAGCTTTCCGAGGTTGGTTTGCGGATTAAGGTGGTGGGCACGGGATTGGCTTATGAGCAGTCGCCGGCGGCGGGAACAAAAGTCCTGCCCGGGGGGGGCAGTGGAAGTGCGGTTTAAACTCTAGAATGGGGGGGTAAGGAGGGCATAGCTTGCAGCTGGAAAAGGTGCTTGCCGGTTTGGATTTTGAAAGGCGCGGGCCGTGTACTGAAATCTTGGGTTTAGCTTATGATTCACGCCTGGTTCGGCCGGGCGATTTGTTCGCCGCTATTCGCGGTTTTCAGCGGGATGGTCACGATTATGTCCGGGATGCGCAGCTAAAAGGGGCGGTGGCCGCGGTCGTAGAACACTGGATCCCCCCCGGTTTAGAGCTGCCCCCCCAAATCAAAGTAAGCGATGTCCGGCGGGCCCTGAGCCGGATGAGCGCCAATTTCTACGGCCATCCCAGTGGAAAATTACGGGTTTTGGGTGTGACGGGTACGAACGGCAAGACGACCAGCACTTATTTTATCAAATCGATTTTAGAGGCCGCCGGCCTCAGCGTGGGTGTAATCGGGACAATTCAGATACTTGTGGGCGGGCGGGTGCAGGCGGCTTCTCGCACCACACCCGAGGCCTTGGATCTCCAGCGAACGCTGGCCGAGATGGTTGAAGCAGGTTTAGACGCTGTTGTAATCGAGGTTTCCTCCCATGCCTTGCTGCTCGATAGGGTGGCGGATGTTGTTTTTGACGGGGGGGATTGTTTACCAACCTTTCCCAGGATCATTTGGACTTCCACGCTACCATGGACGAGTACTTTGCTGCCAAAGTCAAACTCTTTACCCATTTGCACGGCCCAGCCGGACTAAACTACGACGATAAATGGGGGGGCCGGCAGCTGGCAGAATACTGCGCCGGTTCAGTCATCAGCTACGGTGTGGATCATCCCGCTGATGTAAGGGCTGAGAAGATTGAGTTGGAAAAGTCCGGTGTTTCTTATATACTGAATAGTGAAGTGGGGGGCAAATACCCATCAAATTACGGCTTACGGGTCATTTCAATGTTTATAACTCGTTGGGCGCCGCGGCCCTTTGTTTGGGGCAGAGTATCCCTCTGACCCACATCAAAAAGGGTCTGGAGGCGCTAGCCGGTGTACCGGGCCGTTTTGAACTAATTGAAAACGCTGCCGGCCTTAATGTCATCGTGGATTATGCACATACTCCGGCCGGACTGGAGAATATTCTGCACACTGCCCGGGCACTGCTGGCGGGCGGACGCTTAATTTTGGTATTTGGTGCGGGCGGTGATCGGGATCGGGCAAAACGGCCCCCCCTGATGGGTGCCGTGGCAGGCCGATTGGCGGATGTGGCAATCATTACTTCCGATAATCCCCCCCGCAGTGAAGATCCGGCGGACATTTGCTCTCACATTGAAACAGGCCTTTTGACAATCAATTCCCCTGCAGAACACCTGATTATTTTACGTCGCCGGGCCGCGATCAAAAAAAAGCGATCAGTCTGGCCGGTCCTGCGGATCTTGTTGTCGTGGCGGGTAAAGGGCACGAAACATATCAGGAATCCGCCGACGGGCGGATTCATTTCGACGACGGGGAAGAGGTCAGGGCCGCCATTAAGGAGCTGAAGGAATAATGCGTCCCCCCCTAACACTTGAACAAATCGCCGTTTTGCCGGCGGGAGGGCTATCGGCACGGGTATCGTCAAACAGGTGACAATCGACAGCAGAGTGGCCGCGCCCGGTAGTTTGTTTGTGGCTTTGGCCGGAGAAAAACGGGACGGGCACGAATTTGTCTCGGAGGTACTGGCAAAGGGCGGTTATGCCCTGGTTAAGGAAGGGTCCCACGATCAACCCGGGGTTATTTTGGTGGACGATCCGCTGCTGGCCCTGCGGAATTTAGCCACCGCTTACTTAGCTGAATATCCTCTGCCCGTTGTAGCAGTAACGGGAAGCAACGGAAAAACCTCTACCAAGGACATGATCTCCCAGGTTTTGCGTTCTCGCTATTCCGTTCGAAGCACTCAGGGTAATTATAACAATGAGATAGGGGGTTCCCCCCCTCACGGTGCTGGGGCTGGAAGAGGATCATGAGATTTTAGTGGCCGAAATGGGCATGCGCGGCTTAGGACAGATCACACGGCTGACCGAAATCTGCCCCCCCAATCTCGGTGTGATTACTAATATTGGCCCCGTTCACCTGGAGCTTTTAGGCAGCATGGGTAATGTGGCTCAGGCCAAGGGCGAGCTGCTCGGGGGGGCGCTGGGCCCGGAAGGGACCGCGGTCTTAAACGGTGATGACCCTTCGGTGCGCGGGCAGGCCCGCTCTTTCAAAGGGAATGTCACCTATTATGGGCTCGATGTGGCCAATGATTTGGTCGCCAGCGGTATCGCGGTGGATTTTGAAGGCCGCCCTTCGTTTAATGTCTGCTATGATCAGGAACAAGTGGCGGTTAAGCTTGTGGTGCCCGGGGGGGTGCATAATGTGTGGAACGCCTGCGCCGCCCTTGCGGTGGGCCTGCACTTTGGCGTACCCCTTGAGATGGGGGGGCCAAGGCGTTAGAACACCTTACGCTCAGCGCCATGCGCCTGGAAGTTCAGCGCAACCCTCGGGGGGGAGTAGTGATTCTCAATGACAGCTATAATGCGAGCCCGGCCTCGATGAAAGTTGCTTTGGATACATTGGCTCATATGTATTGTTCCGGAAAGCGCATCGCCATTCTAGGCGATATGCTTGAATTGGGTGAAATATCCGATCAGGCGCACGCCGAGATAGGCGCCTATGCTAAGAAATCCGCGTCAAAATTGATTTTCATCGGCGAACACGCGTCCTTAATGCGGCGAGGAGCGGGCGCCGGTCAGATATACGCTTCTGTACAGGACTTTTTGCAAACCGGCTTGGACGCTGCGGAAGGTGATTTAATCTTGATTAAGGCCTCTCGCAGCCTGCAATTCGAAGAAATTGTGGACGAATTAATGAAGGGTGGGAGCTAAGTGTCCGTTTATGTGGCTCCACTGTTAAGCGCTCTGCTTGCATTTGCAATCTGCCTTGCAGCAGGGCCGCTGACCATTAGTTATTTGCATCGTTTGAAGGTGGGCCAAAGCGTTAGGGAGGACGGGCCGAGAACCCATCTGGATAAAGCTGGTACGCCCACTATGGGCGGAATTTTGATCATTCTCTCCGTTGTCATTGCTGTCATCATTTTCCCGCCCCCCCTAACCCATAATCAGATTATAATGCTGTTCGCTACAGTGGGCTTTGCCACGGTCGGTTTTTTAGATGATTTCATAAAAGTTGTGGCTAAACGCTCTTTGGGCCTTAGGGCCCGGGAGAAATTAGTGGCCCAGTTCGGTTTGGCCCTCTTGATAGCTTTATATGCTTCCGCCCGGGTGGGCACCGCCTATCTTGTCCCCCCCTTTTCGGCAGGATTCTTAACTTGCCTGTCTGGCTGTATGTTCCGGTTACAATGTTCGTTTTGGTGGGCACGGTAAATGCGGTCAATCTCACGGACGGCCTAGATGGACTGGCCACAGGCACCACGGCCGTTAGTGCCGCCGCTTTCGGCTTGCTGGCCTTATTTTCGGGTTATCCCGATCTTGCCCTTTTTGCGGGTGCACTAACAGGGGCCTGTCTGGGCTTTTTCTGGTTCAATGCCCCGCCCGCACAAGTTTTTATGGGAGATACCGGTTCTTTCGGGTTAGGGGGGGCTGCTTTGGCTGCCATGGCCATTTTGACGAAGACTCCTCTTTTTTTTGCTCATAATTGGCGGTCTGTATGTCATCGAAACGTTATCCGTAATCATTCAGGTAGCCTATTTTCGGGTTACGGGGGGGGCGGGCGTTTGTTTAAGATGGCCCCCCTACATCACCACTTTGAGGTAAAGGGTTTCGCCGAAAGCACCGTGATGATTCGTTTTTGGTTAATAGCCCTGGTTTTTGCCATCTTAGGGTTGTTGGCTTTTCTCTAAGAGCATATGAATTAGGGAGGGGGGGGCGACAATATTGTTCACAAAAAAAAGGCAAACCGGATTTTTTTTGATTTTTGTGTCGGTGATTATCCTGCTTGGCCTGGGGGGGTTAGTCATGGTCTTTAGCGCTTCTTCCGTCATGGGCATGTCCCATTTTGATAATCCCTATCATTTTGTGCAAAGACAGTCGATCTTGGCGCTGGTTGGCCTGGCGCTGCTCTTTTTATTTATGAAAGTGGATTATCATGTGCTGAGAAGCCTCGCCCTACCCGGACTGGTCATATCCTACATTCTCCTGGTTGTGGTCTTGTTTGTGGGGCGGGATGCCACAGGCGTTGCCCGTTGGATACGCCTGTTTGGCTTTAATTTACAGCCCTCCGAACTATCCAAGCTGATTATGGTCAATTATGTGGCTGTCTATTTATCCACCAAGAGGGAAACAACACGGAAATTTTTCCAAGGCTTACTGCCCTTACTACTGCTCACCGGGGTCCAGTTCGCCCTCATTTTACTTGAACCCGATTTTGGCACCGGCATCGCCCTTGTATTTACTGTGCTACTTATGCTCTTTGCGGGCGGCGCCCATCTAGGCCAGCTTGGTTTAGTGGGGGGGCTTTTATCCGTACCCGTTCTACTTTATTTGATGACGATGAAAGAATATCGCCTCAGGCGCCTTTTTGCCTTTTGGGATCCTTGGGCCGATCCTACCAACACGGGCTGGAATGTAATTCAATCCTTGCTCGCCGTCGGTTCAGGGGGGGATTATTCGGTTTAGGCTTAGGTAAAAGTAAGCAGAAATTTTCCTATCTGCCCGAACACCACACTGACTTCATCTTTGCCATCCTCTGCGAGGAACTGGGTTTTTTTTAGGTGGTGTTGCGGTCTTGATCTTGTTTTTCATCATTGGCTGGCGCGGCCTGCGTATAGCCATGCGGGCGCCTGATTTGTACGGAAGCCTTCTGGCAATTGGAATTACTTCCATGATAGCTTTTCAGCCATGCTGAACATTGGCGTGGTCACAGGTACACTACCCGTGACAGGCATTCCGCTGCCTTTTATCAGCCACGGCGGCTCTTCACTGTTGGTGAGCTTGGCAGGCGTTGGTATCTTACTGAATATATCGCGGCAATGTGAGGCTTAGGCCCCCGCCGATCAAAAAAACCATTCTTGAGGGCTTGACGGCCCCCCCGTTTTCACCGATTACCCCCTGCGGCATATTATAAACGGTAGCAGAACGGGGGGGTTGAGGTGATAGAATGGGCATGTTTATCGTTGAGGGTAGACACAGTCTGCGCGGCACGTTGCGGGTCAACGGCGCCAAGAACTCTGCTTTAAAGTTAATGGCTGCGGCCTTATTGGGACAGGGAAGATTTATAATAGATGATGTACCGCAGATAACGGATGTGTTCACAATGGCCAGCGTATTGGAGGGCCTGGGGGTACGGACTGAACTGCGTAATAATCGCCTCGAATTGCTCGTCTCTTCTCTTCAGGGCACTGTTCCGGAAGAGTCCGCTAAATCGATGCGCGCCTCGGTGCAGGTAATCGGACCCTTATTAGCCGTTTGGGTTGGGTAAAGGTAGTGATGCCGGGCGGGTGCGCAATTGGAACACGGCCCTGGATTTGCATCTCAGCGGCTTGCGGCGGATGGGCGCGGAAATTGAAGTCACGGACAAATTTATTATGGCCCGGGCTAAACGGCTGCACGGGGGGGCGGACATAAAGTTTCGTTACCCCAGTGTGGGGGGGGCCACCGAGAACATAATGATGGCAGCAACGCTGGCTAAAGGCGACACTATCATTCGCAATGCGGCCCGCGAACCGGAAATCGAGGATATTCAGGATTTTCTGAATAAATGGGGGCCTGCATTGAAGGGGCAGGCACCTCCACAATTAAGATTTCCGGGGGTGGGGGGCCTGGGCTCAGCTGATGGTAACGTGATCCCGGACAGAATTGAAGCAGGCACCTATCTGTTGGCTTTTTTTGCTAACGGGGGGGGAGCGGAACGCTGACGAATGTCCGGCCTGAACATGTAGTTTCACTGCTCGATGTTATGCGCCGGATGGGAGCGGTCGTTGAGGCCCAGGGGGGGCATTCGCTGACGGTGGAAGCGCCGGCCGAGATCAAACCGTTTCGTATTTTTACCGGCCCGCATCCGGGTTTTCCCACCGATCTTCAGCCGCAAATAGCGGTGGCCGCAACTCAGGCCCAGGGCGTTAGTGTGCTCATCGAAGCGGTGTTCGATCAGCGTTTCGGCTATACTTCCGAACTGCGAAAATTGGGTGCGGACTTCAAAATTCGCGGTAAAGAACTAAAGGTCTATGGGCCGACTCCGTTGCTCGGGGCGAAACTGCATGCCAGCGATTTGCGTGCGGGCGCTGCGCTGGTGTTGGCAGCACTGGCGGCAGAAGGACAGACTATTGTGGGCGGCATAGAACATATTGATCGGGGGGCTATGAAAGCATGGAAGAAAAATTGAGGCAGTTAGGTGCAAAAATAGTCAGGGTACCGGATTAGGAGAGTGTTAAGATGCGGACTGAACCAGGAGATAAAAAAGGCGTTTTTTCTGTGCTGATCATTGCCTTGGTTATTGCCTTTTATTTATTTTGTAATTCCAGTTTTTTTTGAAACGGATTCGGTTGAGTGGACAGGCCTCGGTTATCTTCAGGCGCGTCATTTAGATCTATATCTGGATTTTTCCCCCCCGTGAATGTCTGGCGTTTGGATTCTAGAGAATTGAGCTCCGCTCTCAGCGAACATCCATGGATTTCGGAGACAAAAGTGAAATGGCGCTGGCCGAACCGCATCATCGTTCGCGTTCAGGAGCGTACCCCCCCGGTGGCGCAGCTGCCTTCCGCCGGAGGTTGGCTGTTGCTTGATAAAGAAGGAACGTTGTTGCCCCCCCGCCTGAAGGTGTTTTTGTCTTTTCCCTTCCCATCATTACCAATCTTGATCTGGAGTCGCGGGAACAGCTTGTCTCCACAGCAAGGCTGATGAGCATCATCCCCCCCACGGATCTAAAGGACTATATTTCGGAGTGGAATGCGGCCAATCGGGCTTTTATCAGCCGTTCGGGCACTGAAGTCCTCATGGGCCCGCCCGTTGAACTTGAACAGAAATTTGTCTTGTTGGGTAAAATCTTGGACGATTTGGCATCTAGGGGGGGGAACACGCGGTCAAAATAGATCTGCGGGTGACAAAAAAATCCCGTCGTGGGCATTTTGTAGTTTTTTTCTAGTCATGAAGGATAAATGGGTCCGGGTGTGGAAAATAAAGCAATCAACGGTTATAAATCGACGTTGGAGAAGGGGGGGATCCCATGTTCGAGTTTGATTTAGATAATGTTCAGTATGCGAACATAATAGTAATTGGTTGCGGAGGAGCGGGCAGCAACGCGGTGAACCGCATGATTGCAGCGGACCTTACGGGTATTCAGTTTGTAGCTCTTAACACTGACGCTCAAGCGCTGCACATGTCAGATGCCCATCTTAAGATTCAGGTGGGCGAAAAATTGACCAAGGGATTAGGGGGGGCCGGCTCCGATCCCAGCATCGGGCAGCGTTCAGCGGAAGAATCGCGCGATGAAATTCGAGCAGCACTGCAAGGAGCGGATATGGTCTTTATTACCGCCGGCATGGGTGGGGGGGCACCGGTACCGGGGGGGCCGCACCAGTGGTGGCGGAGATTGCCAAGGAGCTCCAGGCCCTTACGGTCGGGGGGGTTGTGACCAAGCCTTTTACATTCGAAGGGCGCCGCCGCAGAGAACAGGCGGAGAAGGGCATTGATGTCTTAAAACCAAGGTGGACACCCTGATTACTATCCCCCCCAACGATCGGCTGCTGCAGGTGGTGGAAAACGCACATCGATGCTGGAGGCGTTCAGCGTCGCGGACGATGTTCTGCGCCAGGGTGTGCAGGGCATCTCGGACTTGATCACTGTACCGGGCCTGATCAATCTTGATTTTGCCGATGTGCGCACAATTATGACCAATGCGGGATCCGCTTTGATGGGTATTGGGCAGGCTACCGGCGAAGATCGCGCCATCAAGGCCGCGCAGCAGGCAATCAGCAGCCCCCTGCTGGAGGCTTCCATTGAGGGGGCTAAGGGCGTTCTTTTGAGTTTGACGGGTAGTTCGAGCATGGGTCTTTTGAAATAAATGAAGCGGCGGAGATAATTTCGCAGGCCGCCGATCCTGATGCGAACGTTATTTTTGGCGCAGTTATTGATGAAAGCTTGGAAGAAACGATCCGCGTGACGGTCATAGCCACCGGTTTCGATGCCCCCCCGCGCGGCAAAGACTCATTTACGATCACGAAAGAATTGGACATTCGCCCCCCCTTTACAGATCACGAATTGGATATACCTGCCTTTTACGCAGGAAATAAGCGCGGAGTGAAATTCCCTGCGGGGTCACCTTTTCCGGGTCCCGCAGGGAATTTTTATTCCATCTTTTTCATCTCTTTACGCAATTTCTTTAAGATTTTTTTTCTCTAAGCGCGAAATGTAGGACTGGGAGATGCCCAGCAATTCCGCAACTTCCCGTTGGGTGAGCTCTCGTTCGCTGTTTAACCCAAAACGTAATTCCATGATTTTTTCTCACGCCCTGTCAGCTGCGCTAATGCCGCGGCGAGCAGGGCTTTATCCACTTCTTTTTCTATATGTTTGATAATATCGCTTTCGTGTCCCACCACATCCGCCAGGACTAATTCATTGCCATCCCAATCGATATTCAGGGGTTCATCAAAGGATACTTCGGCCCTCAGCTTGCTTGTGCGGCGCAAGTACATCAAGATTTCATTTTCTATGCAGCGCGAGGCATACGTTGCCAACTTTATGTTTTTTTTGAAGGGTCAAATGTGTTGACCGCCTTGATCAGCCCAATTGTTCCGATGGAAACCAAATCTTCGATCGATATGCCTGTGTTTTCGAATTTGCGTGCGATGTAGACCACAAGCCGCAAATTGCGTTCGATAAGGGGTGTTCTAACGTTAAGGTCCCCCCCGGCCTGCAGGCGCACAAGCAGGCCTTGCTCTTCTTCGGGCGATAAGGGCGGAGGTAGGACCTCATTGCTGCCAATATAATGGACTTCGGGGGGGCCAAGCCCAGGCGGTTTAGAAGGTTAATCAGCCGGAAACGCAGTTTCAAGCTAACAATCCGAAGACGTTTGATCAGCATGGGTTTTCCCACCTTTCACCATATGTTGGCCGGCGCTATGCAGAGGGCCCTCCAGGGCCGTCGGCGGAATCAAGGCTTTATACTCATGATGGGGGGGATCGAGTCCGCGGGGGGGATGGATGGCAATTGTGGGCTGAGAATTAGTGCTGGCGGGATTATCGCCGATTTTACGGCATCGGGCCTAAAACCAACCAACAGTCCGTTCTTTCTACCAATGGAATTGAACGGAATAAGGCGAATGCGCGTCTGCCAGGCTTCCAACGTTTCCAAGCGTTGCAGCGCGGAAAGCTCCCCCGTTTTCCACTTCCGCTACTACCCGTTCGATTTCAGGTGGAAGCAGCCCTTTCAGGGCATCCTGTTCCACAATAATTACCGGCTGGTTATTTAACGGATCCTTTAGATTGTTGCCCGTATCCACTAAAGCCTTCATTTTACCGCAATATCATCACATCGAATTTCCACCGCAACTCGGTAGACCTGATTGATCATCCTTTGGTGCACAATACCCCCCCAGCCTAATTCAGCTATGACTAGAACGGTTACGATGGAAATGAGAGTACCCAGGGGGAAAAATCGGACTGCTCCCTCCGCTAAAAAGATAGGCGCCGGCCAGCCCCCCCGCCCCCCTGCCGCGATAAAACCAATGCCATAGAAATAACCGGTCACAGAGAGTAATTTTTTTGTGGGCAGGGGGTGAAAAGTGATCAGCAGCATGGCCAGGGAGACCAAGATAATCACGGGAAAGAATTGCAGCAGTCCGTAAAAGGGAATCAGGCCCAGGCCGGCCAGGAGATAAAGCAGGTAGTGCAGTGTTCCCACTGCGGAGGCTAAGGTCAAGCGTGCCGGTTTGGTGCGGGTATGCGTGATTGAGGCGGTCGCCCAAAGCAGCAAGTACTCCAAAATGAAATTACAGCCTAGACGCAATAACCACACATCGACGTAAAGGATGTATTTCGGCATGCGTTTCCCTCCCCCCCATAGTGTCTTACTTCAGAATATTAGTCCATCATGGCGAAAATTCCTCCCTTACTTGGCGGAAAGCTGCACAGACGAAATGGAATAGAACGGGCCCAAGGTGGCAATACTGAACAATGTAATCGGCAGTTTGGGGAGGCAGCAAAATGAATAAAGTGGAGATTTGCGGCGTAAATACTGCTAAACTACCCGTTTTGCCCAACAAAAAGATGCGGGTACTGTTAGCACGCATCCAGGCCGGGGATAAGGATGCGCGAGATGAGATGGTGCAGGGGAACCTGCGTTTAGTGCTCAGCGTAATTCAGCGCTTTAACAATCGGGGGAGAGTATGTTGATGACCTGTTCCAAGTGGGCTGTATTGGCTTAATGAAGGCGATAGACAATTTTGATCTCAGCCAAAACGTTAAGTTTTCTACCTATGCGGTTCCCATGATAGTGGGAGAGATAAGACGCTACCTACGTGATAACAACCCAATCAGGGTCAGCCGTTCGCTGCGGGATATCGCCTATAAAGCGCTGCAGACGCGGGACAGCTTGGCCAACAAATATTCGAAAGAGCCAACTATCGGCCAAATCGCGCAAGCACTGCAAATACCTCGTGAAGAGATCGTTTTCGCTTTGGACGCGATCCAAGACCCCATTTCTTTATTTGAACCGATCTATAACGATGGCGGCGATCCCATTTTCGTCTTGGACCAGATCAGTGATGAAAAGAATACAGACCGCAGCTTGATCGAAGGTGTCAGCATCAAAGAGGGGGGGATGAGGCATTTGGGGGGGAACGGGAGCGCTTGATTTTAACGATGCGCTTTTACGAGGGGGGGCGCACTCAAATGGAGGTTGCGGATGAAATCGGCATTTCGCAAGCCCAAGTCTCCCGCCTGGAGAAAGCCGCCTTAAAGAACCTGAGAAAACATATGGCTACATCATGAGGAGGAAAGGCATAATGCGAAAATTGATCTGGGTACGGTTGCTGCTCAGTGCCACCTTATTACTGGCGGGATTGTTTTTTTGCCCTTATGCTTTCAGTTTTCATTAATGGGGGGGCTGGCAATGAAACGGCCTTCGCACAACATAATTTAATCCGCTTGCACGTACTTGCCAACAGTAATTCACCCAAAGACCAGGATCTGAAGCTGCTGGTACGCGACACCGTTATAGAGGAGACCAAAAGCATTTTAGGCACGGTAGGCGACAAACAGGAGGCACACAGGCTGCTGCAGGCGCATAGGGACAGAATTGAAGATGCGGCCCAAGCTAGGGTACACGGGGGGGAAGGGTATGCCTATCCGGTGGCTGTTCAGATTGGTAAATTCCCCTTTCCCTTAAGAAAATATGGTGATTTGTCCCTTCCCGAAGGAGTGTACGATGCGGTGCGGGTGGAAATCGGTAGTGGGGGGGCGGGGGGGGACAATTGGTGGTGTGTTTTGTTTCCACCCCTTTGCTTGTCAGACTTGGAGGGCACCAACTCCGATTTGCTCCTGGTAAATGAGGACGGGGGGGAGGCAGGAATTTTGCCTTTCGCCTAAAAGTCTGGGATCATTTTCTCAGACGCAGTACGTACGCACCATCCAAAGATGGTGGCAAGCGTCCGCGGCGGGGTACGCATCCTTCCTGCACTAAAAAAACGGCATTGAGCGGAAACGGCCTCGGCCGTTTCTTTTTTTTGCCCCACAGCATATAGTGATTGTAAGGGGGGGTGAAATGCCATGATTAAGACTTCCGATTTGCGGCGCCTAGATGTAATCAACATGGAAGAGGGCACTTATCTGGGCGCGATCTGCGATGTCGATCTTGATCCGGAAACAGGCCGAATCAATTTTCTCATCGTTGACCAGGTACGCCCCTTTATGTTTTGGCGGGGGGGGCGGCATTCCGATTTAGAGATTTCTTGGCAGGACGTGCATTTAATCGGGACCGATGTGGTACTCGTAAAAAAACAAGACATGGCGCCGCTGAACGTTTTACTGTATAATATTTCGTGGGGGGGAGGTGGCAAAGATGCGTTGTCCGTTTTGCCTGCACCTAGACAGTAAAGTATTAGATTCTCGTCAAACAGAAGAAGGCGCGTCCATCCGCCGTCGGCGGGAATGCATGTCCTGTCGCAAGCGTTTTACGACTTATGAGCGCCTTGATGAGATTCCTTTTTTTGGTGATCAAGAAAGATGGCAGGCGGGAACCTTTTTCCCGGACAAAATTTTAACGGGCTGATGAGGGCCTGCGAAAAGAGGCCCATTTCCGTGGAAACGCTGGAAGAGGCCGTGGCCGAAATTGAAGGGGAGGTACGTTCGCGGCTGGAACGGGAAGTTTCCTCAGAATCCATTGGCGAGCTGGTTATGGACAAGCTGCGCGCGCTAGACGATGTGGCCTATGTGAGGTTTGCTTCGGTCTACCGCCAGTTTAAGGATATAGATCGTTTTATCGAAGAACTGCAGCAGCTGCGCAAGATAGCGTGCGCAAGGATAGCGTGCGCAAAGATAGCGTGCGCAAAGATAGCTTGCGCAAAGATAGCGTGAGCGAGGATAGCGTGCGCAAGGATAGCGTGCGCAAGGATAGCGTGCGCAAGGATAGCAGCGGTTCTACCAAGTCTTAGCAAGGAGATCGGCTAAACTGCGTAGAACATGGAAATAAGAGGTGGACAAGTTGAGTGCGAAAAAAAAGCGAGGTATCAAATCTAGGGAGATTATTGGCATTCTCCTTTTGGCCTTTTCGGTGTTCTCTATTTTGCTTTGTACGTAGACACCGCGGGTTGGGTGGGTTTGACGCTGCGCGGGGTGTTAAGGATCGCCTTTGGTGATCTGGCGGTGCTTTTCACCGTTCTGATCTTTTTGTTTCCTTACATATTTTTCGCGGTAAGCGGTGGCCGCCTTCTTTGCGCAAGATCCTGGGCTTGGCCCTATTGGTGTTCGCGGTGACATTGACTTTCCATATGCTGTATTATCGGGGCTATCAGTTTCCGCCTCGGCTTGCGGAGGAACTTAATTATGCGCGCCGGGGTGAGGGCGCGGGATTTGGGCGCCCTTTTTTTTGGTATTCAGCTATAATGCCTTTGGTATCCAGGGCTCGTATATCCTGGTAAGCACAGCAATCTTATTGGGTGTTATCTTCTTTTTTTCAGATTTCCCTGGTGGATGGAGCAAGGGCGGTTGCGGGGGGGCGGTAAAACGGATTTGCGCCGCCCGGTGGTCAAAATTGCGGGATAATGCCGCGGAGCGAAAACAACGCCGTTTGGAAAAAAAAGAGGCCGGACGCGCCGCAAAGGAGCAGGAAAACAGCGGCCGGCTCAAGTGATACCCGCTTCTACAAAAAAAAGCGGCTGTAAAGCAAACCGCGTCTCAAGCAGGTGCTGAACAGGCAAAACCCGAAAAAGAAAAACATCCAAAGCCCGCTGCCGCTCCCGTTCAGCTGAGAAAAAGTGCGGGTCCTTACCGTCTTCCTTCCCTTGATCTTCTGCAAAAGACAAGTGTAGAACGCGGCGCAGCGGAGGTGCCCGCAAAGAACTCTTGGAGAAGACCTTCGCTAGTTTTGGCATTGAAGCTACTGTTGTTAATGTATCACAGGGCCCAGTGGTCACAAGATACGAACTGCAGCCCGCCCCCCCGGGCATAAAAGTATCTCGCATCACCGCTTTGGCGGATGATATAGCTTTAGCATTCGCCGCGGAAGACGTGCGCATCGAAGCGCCTGTCCCGGGTAAACCTGTGGTGGGCATAGAAGTGCCAAATAAAAGGACTGAAGCGGTCTTATTGCGTGACGTATTGGAAAGCCCCCCCGAATTTGCCCGGCATACCTCGCCGCTGGCGTTGGCATTGGGTAAAGATATTGCCGGGGAGCCGGTCATTGCGGATTTGAAGAAATGGCTGCACCTGCTTATTGCCGGGGGGGCAACGGGCGCGGGCAAGAGTGTGGGTTTAAAGGCGATGATCGCCAGTCTTTTATTTCGCACTAACCCGGAGGAAGTAAAACTGCTCATGGTGGATCCGAAGCGGGTGGAACTGTCCGTTTTCGATGGTATTCCCCCCCATTTAATATCGCCTGTAGTGGTTGACCCCCCCAGAAAAGCGGCTAACGCCCTGCGTTGGGCCGTGGTGGAGATGGAGAGGCGTTATCAGCTTTTTGCGGACAGCGGTATGCGAAACTTAGAGATGTATATGCAAGCGGAACCGGAACCGGAAGAAGAACGGGAGAAACTACCCTATATTGTGATCATCATTGATGAACTGGCGGATTTGATGATGGTAGCCGCGTCCGAAGTGGAAGATGCCATTTGTAGATTGGCGCAGATGGCCCGAGCAGCGGGGGGGATTTATCTGATCATCGCTACCCAAAGGCCATCAGTCGATGTGATTACCGGATTGATCAAGGCTAACGTCCCTTCTCGAATTTCTTTTGCCGTTTCCAGCCAGGTGGATTCCAGGACTATTTTGGATATGGGCGGGGCGGAACGGCTGATCGGCAAGGGGGATATGCTTTATTACCCGGTGGGATCGGCCAAACCGACCCGAGCGCAGGGAGCCTGGATTTCGGACAAAGAAGTGGAAGCGCTTGTTGCTTTTGGAAAAACAGGGGGAACCGGAATACGAAAAGGCTATAGAAGAGGCGGCCACCGGGTTTCCCGCGGATCAGGAGCATGAGGATGATGAATTACTGCCGGACGCAATTCGTTTAGTTGTTGAAAACGGCCAGGCTTCCATCTCCATGCTGCAGAGGCGGTTTCGCATCGGTTACAGCAGGGCGGCCAGACTGATTGATGTCATGGAGGTACGGGGCATCGTGGGCTCGTATCAAGGTAGCAAACCTAGGGATGTTCTTGTAGACAGCACGATTCTAGAGGAGGGGGGGTAAAAACGTGACAGGATTGGGGGGGACACTGTTACAGGAGGCGCGCCTTGAACAGGGTTTGACGATTGAGGACATGGTAGAACGCACGAAAATCAGAGCAGATTTTCTCCAAGCCATGGAGGCGGGCGACTTTGAAAAGCTGCCGGATCGCGCCTACGTCCGGCCCTTTTTGCGCACATATGCTAGGGCTTTGGGTTTGGCGGAAGATCAGGTGGCTCTGGAATTCGATGTTCGCTGCGCCCCCGCCCCGGACGAGCTGCTGAGCTTGCGGGAGCGCAGGCAGCATCTGCAGAAGAAAAAGCGCTCGCTCTTTGTGTTGCGGTTTGCGACCGCCGTGATTGTGGTTGCCGCGGTGGGCTATATATTATTGAGATTTATATACAACTAGGGGGGGGAACAATATTTGGCGCATGATTATCTGATTAGGGCTATATTAGGCGGCGGCCGGGCCCGGCTTTTTGTCCTGCGCACAACGGCGACGGTAGGTGAGGCACAGGCTAGGCATGGGACAACCCCCCCGCTGGCAACCGCGGCTTTGGGGGGGCGCACATTAACGGCCGGGCTTGTCTTGGGGGGGCTATGCTTAAGGGTGAGGAAAGTGTCACGGTCCAGATTAAAGGCGATGGGCCGTTGGGAGGCATCGTAGCCTCCGCTAATTCACGGGGTTCAGTAAGAGGCTATGTGGGCAATCCCCCCCTTGTTGATCTTCCGCTTGATTCCGCCGGTAAATTGGCGGTGGGCGAAGCGGTGGGTAAAGGCAATCTGCACGTTATCCGTGATTTGGGTTTGAAAGAACCCTACGCGGGCACTGTTCCTCTGCAAACAGGGGGAAATAGGCGATGATTTCGCCTATTATTTCACCTACTCGGAACAGGTACCTTCCGCTGTAATGCTCGGCGTTCTAATCGGTACTGATTTGGTGCCCTTGGGCAGCGGCGGAATAGTTGTCCAACTACTGCCCGATGCGGTCAACGACGATGCTTTCATCACCGCATTGGAGGACAGTATCGCAAAGATGCCGGCCATTAGTTCGCTGTTTGCCGCTCAACTCAGCCCCGAGGAGATAGCGGCACAGGTATTTGCCGGCCTGGACTTATCCATGATTGATAAGATGGATGTGGCTTTTAACTGCGAGTGTTCCAAGGAACGGTTTGAACGGGCCCTAATCACCTTGGGCCGGCAGGAACTGGAGCAGTTTGCCCGGGCGGCAGAACCGCTGGAAACAATCTGCCACTTCTGCAGCAAACGTTACTTCTTTAACGTTGGTCATCTGGAACAGCTCTTGCGGGAGCTTGGAAATCCAAGGGAATAAATAGCACTTCCTTCCGCATATATTGTCTGTGGAGGGAGGAATAACATTGGCTAGAATGGGAAGAAATGTAAAAAAACGGACCGAGCCTTTTGTTTATCGTTATTACTTTGATTGTGGTAGCAGTGGTGGGAGCAAGATTTTTCGGTTTTATGCCCGGCGGTGAAAAGGAACCTCAGCCGCCAATAGTCAAAACGGGCGAACCGGAACCGCCGCAGGGTACAGCGGTAGATCCGATTCCCAAAGTTCTCGTTTTCCACAGCCATACGTCTGAGAATTATAAGCCCAAGATAGCCATGCCCGGGGGGGAAGTGTGGGTGATATTGTGCGCGTGGGTGAGGCCCTCGTCGGGGGGGAGCTGGCCAGCCTAGGCATTACCGCTATTCATGACAAAACCATCCACGATCAGCCTAGGTATAGCGACGCCTTTGTCAATTCGGAGAAAAAAAGTGAATGAGTTTTTGCAGGCCAACAGCAAGTTGCAGATGATCTTAGATATTCATCGGGACGGTCTGCAGGATAAGCCGGACGACTACACGAAGGTGAAGGCGAATGGTATGAATGTGGCAAAAATCCTTTTCGTTGTGGGCGATAAAGACAATGATCTTTTAGAAGAAAATATTCGTTTTGCACAGCGCGTCAGTGATGCGCTGGAAAACAATATCCAGGGGTGACCAGGGGGTGCGGGTTTTAAATCGGACTACTCCGGAGAACTGCATCCACACAGCATTATGGTGTTAATTGGTGACTGGCGCGGCAATACTATTGATGAGGCGGTAGCATCGGCACGCCTACTGGCGAGGGTGTTGGCCCCCCCATTGGTGAACTAGGATTAGGCAGGAGTGACGTTTATGAGCCAGCGTGTGCACTTAATTGGGATCGGTGGGACGGGCATGGGCCTTTGGCCAAAATATTTTTGGAAATGGGACATACCGTGAGCGGATCCGATCTGCAATCATCGGAGACAACGGATTATCTAGCAAAGCTGGGCGCTACCATTTATTTTCGCCATGAAGGCGCCAATGTTAATGGCGTAAACAGTGTCATTTATTCCAGCGCCATTCCCCCCCGGCAAAATCCTGAAATGGTGGCCGCGCGCAATCAGGGCATCGCCATTTTGCACCGCTCGGAAGTTCTGGCGCAGCTGCTCAACACCGGGCGGGGGGGATTGCGGTGGGCGGAGCACATGGGAAAACAACAATAACATCTATGCTGGCCTTATGTATGGAAGCGGGCGGCCTTGATCCGACCGTGTTGATTGGAGCCCATTTTGCGCCTTTCGGGCCCGGCGCTAAATATGGGCAGGGGGGGCAGTTTGTGGTAGCAGAGGCAGATGAGAGCGACGGCAGTTTTCTCCGTTATCGCCCCGAGGTGGCCATTGTGACCAGTGTTGAGCCCGATCACCTGGAGAACTACAATGGCACCTTTGAGGCCTTAATCGATAGTTACCGCCGTTTTCTCTCCAACTGCCTGCCCGGGGGTATGCGCTTGCTGGGAATCGATGATCCCATCGCTTCCGCCATGAGCAGGGAGTATGAAAGCGTTACTTACGGATTTTCCCCCCCGAACGCCCACTGGCGTGCGGAGGTAATGGAGTTGAAGGAAACGCGGTCGCGTTTTAGAGTGTACGCTCAGGGCGTTTATTTTGGGGAGTTTGAACTAAATGTGCCGGGGCGGCATAACGTTGCTAATGCTTTAGCCTGCATTGCAGTTGCGGATTATGTGGGGCTGTCCGTGGAAAACTTCAATCTGCTTTAGCCGCTTTTAGTGGGGGCCAGCCGACGTTTTCAAATTCTTGGTTCTGCCAACGGGGCGGTTGTAGTTGATGACTACGCCCACCATCCCACAGAGATCACCGCCACAATCAAAGCAGCGAGGGAAGGGTGGTCGCGTCGGGTGGTTGCGGTTTTCCAGCCCCATCGCTATTCCCGGACTGAACTGCTGTTTGAAGAATTCTCCCGTTCTTTCCAAGAAGCGGACGTGGTTATTCTCACCGACATTTATGCGCCGCCTCCGGAAGAACCGGTTGCCGGTATAAATTCTGCCAATTTAGCGGAACGCATCAGGTATCACCAGCATGGCAAACCTGTCTACCATATCGGTGATCAGCGAGAGGTTGCGCCCTTTCTTGCTCAGTGGCTGAGCCAGGAAGATCTGGTTTTGGTGATGGGGGCCGGGCCGATTTGGCGCGTGGCCCGTCAGTTACTCCAGGAGGAGTGAGTTGCTGATAGGGTCATAATCTAGGTTCTTGGTTGTCTCTGTGCGATTGGGATGAACCAGCACGAGGCGGTAGTGAAAAAGGGGGGAATATATACAAATGCCGCCCGCAGGGCGTCCGCTTGGACGGTGGGTGTCAGCCTTGCCCGCAGCTCTCGTACCTTGGCCGCGTATTCGGGTGCATCGCTGCGCCCGTCAAAAAAATTCAGCCAGCTGTCCTTCCTCTCGGTGCAGTTTTTCCCAGGCAGCATCGGCCCACGTGTGTTTTTGCGGCTCAATTCTTCCAATATGCAATCTACCGCGGTTACATAGGCTTTTTTTTAAGGCCGCACTTTCTAGCGCGCACCTTGGTGGAATCAACCCCCCCCGGCTGTAGGAGGTGGGGGGGGCAGGTTAAATTTAAGCACCTCACCATTGGAGAGATCCACAACACTAGTGTGGATGCTCTCTTTTTTTTGCAGGCCCCCAAACTTACTAAATCCTGAAAGCAAGGTATTGGCCATAAGCGGCGGCGCTGTTGACCACGTAGGTCCGTCCGTTGTGGTTCAAGCTGTTTATGGCCTTCTGTCGGATGCTCGGCTCATGAAAAAAAATGATGGGGGGGAATGTGGGTGCGGGTCAATAGGCCCTGCTTGCGGATGAGGCGGACTATGCTGTCGAAGCGGTAGCTGCCCCCCCGGCAGATCAGATCTGCGCCGTACATCTCAGCTAAGCGGGGCTCGAAAGTGAACTGTAAAAGGCGCCCCCGTGCTCTCCAACCATCCAATTCTTTCATTAGAGAATCATCCGCGTTAACCTGCCAGATGCCCTTGCGGATCTGCACGGGGTCAAGGCCGCACAGGGCGAAAAAAAATTAAATACCAATTCCTTGAGCGTAGTGGCCACCCCCCCCTTAGAACTCTTTCCAGGTTGAGGCTTCGATTTGGGCTCTTCCTTCCAAAATCCGGTCCCCCCAAACTGATCAAGCTCTTTTCTAATTTGCCCCCCCTCCTCCTCGTGGGCAAGGAATATTTCCATGATTGCACTTTCAAAGGTCTTTCCAAGCTTTAGGTTGAGGAGAATCGTATCAAGTTCACCGATGATTGTTTCGAACATGTTGATTTTTTTTGGTGCAAAAGGTACACAATGTGTTCCTCAATAGTATCTTTGGTGATCAGATTGAAAATATGCACATCTTCAGTCTGGCCTAGGCGGTGCACTCGGCCGATTCTTTGTTCCAGGCGCATGGGGTTCCAGGGCAGATCGAAATTGATGATTTGGCTGCAGAATTGAAAATTGAGCCCTTCACCTCCCGATTCGGTGCTGACCAAGATCTGGGCCTCTTTTTGAAACATATGGCGGATCCACTGCTTTTTGCCCCGGGATAGGCTGCCGTCAAAGGCGAGGGTATTATAACCGGCCTTTTCCAGACGATAGCGGATATACTGCTGAGACGCTTTATATTCGGTGAAAATAATAATTTTGCCCTCAAGCTGTGCAATCGTCTTTTCCAGGGCATCGCACTTACTGTTTTGTTTTACTTCCGCCAGGTCTTTCAAGAGGGCGGCCGGCTCAGCCAGTCTGTCAGGCTCCATATTAGCCATCATTTTTCCAAAGTCAGGGCGGTGGCCAAAAAGCTGGAGCAGACTTCGCGCTGCAGCGTAATTAAGGGGGGGAGAATGTTTGTCACACCTTCTCGCCGGCTGCTTCCTTTGACAAACTCGGTCACTCTTTTGTATAGTTCCTGTTCCTTCGGGGTGAGCGAAACTATTATTGGGTGCACGATGCGTTTGGTGAACCGGACCGTGCCTTCATCCCGCCGATTGCGGATCATGACTTTGTCCAAGAGTTCTTTCAGCTCCCGGGGGTTTTTTTGGTGTTCTCTTATCCTGGACGAATTTGCTTTTAAATGAACGGTAACTGCCCAATTGGCCCGGTTTGATAAGTCCGATCAAATTATAAAGTTCCTTGAGATTGTTCTGAATGGGAGTAGCGGTAAGCATCAGACAATATTTTTTTCTGCAGGCCGTTCACGAAACGGTACCCCCCACAGTAGCGCTGTTTTTCAATTTGTGTGCTTCATCGATTATGATTACATCGTAGGGAATGGATGTGATAATGGAAGCGTGAGGCTCTCTTTTGGCCGTATCGAGTGAGGCAATGAGGATTTCAGAAAACTCCCAGTCCCACCGGGTGCGCTGAATTCCCGCTGCGATATCAAATTTTTCGTACAACTCGTGATACCACTGCCATAACAGGCTGGCCGGGGTTAAAATCAAGACTTTCTTGGCCAGCCCGCGCAGGAGGTACTCTTTTAGAACTAAGCCCGCTTCAATAGTCTTGCCTAAGCCTACCTCATCCGCCAAAATGGCTTGGCCCTGCATTTCAAAGACAACTTTTTTTTCGCAGTGTTGAGTTGGTGGGGGTAAGGGATAACGCCCACTTGCTCCCAGCGTTCTTTAAGATGGGCCAAGGCAATCAATTCGTCCGCTTGCCGCTGTTCTATGGCGAACTCATCAGCCATTTCGGCAAGTTCATACCAAGCCCAGGTATCGAAGCGTTTGGCGCGCAGCTCCAAAACGATTCGGTGTAAGCCGTCCAAGCAGGTCTCCGCGGTGTATTTGGGGAGGCCCGGTTCATTGAAAAGTTTGGCGGTTGATCCTTTTTCATCCATTCCCGCTGATGGGAAAAAAAGCTGTTTGCATAATCTCTGCCTCCTTTACAGAAGGCTACCCCATCTGCACCGATCCTATGAAGCGAGCGGTGCACAAAAGACAAATTTCCTTTGATAGCAGGATTTTTCCGTTCAGGAACGAATAATATTGCAGACGTCAGGCGATAAATCTTTTTCGGATCCCCGCTGTGCGCGAAAAGGTCGGCGTCTTGCGCAAATTAGGAGGTAGATGTTGAATGTTTAGGTACATCGTACGCAGATTGCTTTACATTATTCCGATGTTGATAGGGATTTCATCGTTAAGCTTCTTTATTATGCAGCTGGCGCCGGGGGGGATGCCCTAACAACTATGCAGCTGAGCCCAGATATTTCTGTGGAAGTCATGGAAATGATGCGGGCTCGCTTTTGGCTTGACCAACCGGCGCATATGCAGTATGTAAAGTGGATCCAGCAGCTGTTCCGGGGGGGCAACATGGGCTATTCCTTTCTGTGGCATGCACCTGTGACCTGGGTGATAAAACAGCGGATATTCAACAGTCTGCTTTTAACCGTTACGTCCACAATAATCGGCTGGGTTATTGCTATTCCAATCGGGATTCACTCTGCCGTAAACCAGTATTCTTGGAGCGATAAGCTGCTTACGTTTCTGGCTTTCATGGGTGTTTCCGCTCCCGGATGGTTCTTTGGCCTTTTACTTCTCTATTTTAACGTTACTAGGGGTTGGGGGTTCCCCCCCATTGGCGGTATGACGAGCATCGACTTTGCCGATCTGAATTTTTGGCAGAAAGCGCTCGATTTAGGGAAACACATGTTCCTGCCCGTGATTGTTTTGAGCACCGGAATCATTGCCTCGCTGCTGCGTTACATGCGCTCCAATTTGTTGGATGTTCTTCGTCAGGACTATGTGACCACAGCTAGATCCAAGGGGGGGCTCAGTGAGCGGATTGTTATCTACAAACACGCTGTGCGCAATGCAATTAACCCGCTGATTACGATTTTTGGTTTTCAACTTGGCGGAATTTTGGGCGGTGCCGCCTTGACCGAAATTATTATGAACTGGCCCGGCATCGGCAGCCTCATGCTCAATGCGGTTCAAGGTTTAGACTATTATTTGGTTATGGGTAACTTAATCTTGGGCGGGGGGGTCATGCTCATCTTGGGAACTTAACCGCTGATGTATTGTTGGCGTTGAGCGATCCGCGGATTAGGTATGAATAGGGGGGGGAGTAAATAGTGCCTAAAACAGAACCAGTCCAAAACAGTGACAGCATCACATACGAAGGCGGTGCCATCAGATCTCCGTGGAAAATGGCTTGGCGCAAACTCAAAAGGCATAAGCTGGCCATTGCCGGTATGTGGGTTTTAATTATTTTACATCTTTTTGCTATTTTCGCTGATTTCTTTGCGCCGTACAGCGAGATCAATTCAGATAGAAGGCGAAGCTATCATCCGCCTACGAGAGTTCATGTTATTTCGCCGGAAGGCAAGTTAACTAGACCCTTTATTTATCGGTATGACCGGGTTGATACACTGCGGAATCGATATGAAGAGGACGAATCGCAGATGTTTCCCATCCGTTTCTTCGTCCGAGGCGATAAATATAAAATTTTGGGATTTGAAACCAATCTGCGCCTTATCGGTGTGGATAGCCCGGCGAGGATCTATCTCATGGGGGGGCGGACCGTTACGGCCGGGACATTTTCTCTCGTTTAGCCTACGGAGGCAGGCGCTCGCTGTTTATTGGGGGGGTGATCGGCCTTGTGGTCAGTTTATCCATCGGCTTGATTTACGGCGGTGTTGCAGGCTATTTCGGCGGTTGGGTGGATAACTTGATGATGAGGATCGCGGAAGTTGTGATCTCCATTCCCAGTTTCTATCTGCTGCTTGCCTTAAGTGCGGTCTTACCGGCGAATATGCCTTCGGACCAACGATTTATGATGATTACTTTCATTTTGGCTTTTATTGGCTGGGCCGGTTTGGCCCGGGTTATTCGGGGGGGTATGGTGCTTTCCATTGCCCAGACCGAATTTGTGGCCGGGGGGGCCGAGGCGATAGGCTGCTCGCAGCCAAGAGTAATTATCCGCCATATTTTGCCGAATACCTTTAGCTATGTAATTGTCAGTGCTACGCTCTCCATTCCGGGCTTCATTCTTTCCGAATCGGGCCTGAGTGTAATCGGGGTGGGTATTCAACATCCCTTAGCCAGTTGGGGCAATATGCTGTCCGAAGCGCTCAACCTTGTTTCACTAACACGCTACCCATGGCTTTTAATTCCCGGGTTTTTCATCTTCGTTACCGTTTTATCCTATAGCTTCTTTGGTGATGGGGTAAGGGATGCATTGGACCCCCCCGGGCGCGGGTTTCGTAGTAATTCGCCAATTGGCTGACTGCTGTTGTGTGCGCGGCAAAAAGATAACAGGAAAATCTCCGTTTTTAGCAGGATAAACAGTGCTTACGGAGTATTAATACAGATGTAATGTCTACGATTTGCCGACTTGTTTCGGCGATCGTAATCGAGATTCGTATGGGAAAGGCTGTGATATGATTAAATAAAGAGAGGAGGCACGCCCACTAGGTCTGGTTTTTAGATTATTTAAAGGGGGGGGAATATGAAAATATGAAAAGAAGTATCTTTGTTTGGACACTGCTTCTTGCACTCATCTTGAGTGTGAGCGCAGTTAGTGCCATCGAGTTGATTGATCCGAGGGTTTTGGACGTTGCGGGAGACTTGGGTGACAGTATCGGACGCTATGGTGGCACCCTAACCGTTTCCGCCGGCGCCTCCGGTCCGAAAACGCTGAACCCTCACCGTGCGGCAGAGACCTCTAGTACAGATGTTACGGACAGGGTTTTTGAAGGTCTTGTCTCTCTGCATAGGCACAGCGGTCTTGTTCTGCCGAAGCTCGCCCGTGATTTTGAGATCAGCGAGGACGGCACGGAAGTAACATTCTACCTTCGCCGTGGGGTACAGTGGCATGACGGTGTAGAATTTACTGCCGATGACGTCATCTTTACCTTTGACGTTGTTTATGACAAATCAGTCGGTTCTAACTCCATGTCCGGCCTGCTCATTGATGGCCAGCCCATGAAGTATGAGAAGATTGACAAATACACAGTGAAATTCACACTGCCTCGTCCGCATGCTCCCATCATGTTCAGCATCGGCACGCCCATTGTACCTTATCACTTGTTGGGTGAGGCCCATAAAGAAGGCCGTTACCATGAAATGTGGGGCCTGGAGACACCTCTGGAGCAGATCGTAGGTACCGGTGCATGGAGAATATCTTCTTACCGTATTGACCAGGAACTCATTCTGGTGAAAAACGAGAATTATTATGAATTCGATACCGAAGGCAACCGTTTGCCCTACATTAACAGGGTTATCTATCGTTACTATCCGCACCAGGATACATCGACATTGGCCTTCTTTAACGGCGAATTCGACTATTACGGCATCCCGGCCGATAAATATCCTGAATTCGTAGATAAAGAGCCCACTAGCCGCTGGACCATTCTGCCCGCAGGCGCTAACCCGGGTACGGAGTTCATTGTTCTCAACCAGAACCCGAACACTGTTCCTGAGCCGAAGCTGTCTTGGTTTACCGATAAGGCCTTCAGGCAGGCCCTGTATCACGCGGTCGATAAAGAGACGATCCTTGACATGGCTATGAACGGCCAAGGCTTCCTGCAGTGGAGCCCGATCAACATGAGGAATGATTTCTTCCTGAAGGATGACCTCGTGACCTATCCATATGATCTGGATGTTGCACATGAGAAACTGGAAGCAGCCGGATATAAACTCGGCGTTGACGGTGTCCGTCGCGACGCAAAAGGCAATCCCATTGAATTTGACTTAATTACCAACCCGGGCGTTACCATTCGCCAGGTAGTTGGCGAACTCTTCCAGGAGGATATGGCTGAGCTCGGCATTCAAGTCAACTTCCAGCAAATCGACTTTAACGTTGTCGTAGAAAGACTGACAAGCACCTTTGAATGGGACGGGATTATCATTGGCTTAACCGGAACCTTCGATCCTAACGGTGGTTCGAACGTCTGGTTGTCAACCGGTAACTTGCACATGTGGTATCCCATGCAGGAAACACCCGCGACCGAGTGGGAAGCCCGCATTGACGAAGTGTGGGTCGAGGCGCAACGGGCCATGGATCCGGAAGTACGCAGAGAATGGTACTATGAGTATCAGGATATCGTAGCTGAGAATGCACCCCCCCTCTTCTACACCGTCGCCAGCCAGATGAATGTTGCAGTACGCGATCACTTGCGTAATGCCAGCCCGGACTTGGTAGGCGGCTCCATCGGAAGTGCTTGGAACTTTATCTGGATCGACAGATAAATAAGTTCGAGCTGTAAAGCTGTAGCAAGCAAAAGATAGGCATCCCCCCCGCGGGGGGGATGCCTATTTTCATGTGGATATATAATGCTGTCTGCGGCGGTATCGTTCCTTTTACTGCAGAAGGCTGCGGCGAAACTGTCTCAGCATATGGGTGACACTGCCGTCAATTACTTCGCCTTCCATCTTAATGACAAGGCCGCCGCCAATTTTCGGATCGATCGTTTCCTGCAGGATCACCTTTTTGCCGGAGCGTTTTTCTAAGCGCTGCTGTAATTCGGCGGCTGTTGCTTCTTGGAGAGGTACCGCGGTAATCACCACCGCCTTGGCCGTTCCCTGTGCATGCAGCACAAGTTTTTCGTATTCGTCTTTGATCCGCGGCAGAAAATCTTGCCGCGATTTTTCCACCACAAGCAGGATAAAATGCTCCAGAGGTTTGGACAATCCTATTAGGCTTAGCAGTTCACTTTTGCGCCGGTTTGTGGTGCGGGGGTGGGCGAACACCCTTTTAATGTCCGGTTCGGCCAAAACAAGCAGCAGTTGGCTGAACTCCGCTAAAATAGCGGTCTGGTCGGACTCGGCCACTACTGAAAATAAGGCTTCGGCGTAGCGCCGGGCAATCTGCGGATTTGATCGGGGGGGGCTCATGGGACATCCCCCCCTTTCGCGGCCGAATCAAGCTGCAGCAGTGCCTCATCTATCAGGTATTGATGTTGTTCGGGATCCAAGGAGTCGCTGACAATTTTGGAAGCGAGCAGTAAGGAGAGCTCGCCGACCTCTGTTTTAAGCTCTGCCCACGCTTTTTCCGTCTCCAACTTGGCTATTTCCTGAGCCCTGGTTACAACGCCTTCCGCCTCTTTCTCGCTTGGGCGAGCATCTCGCTCTGCAGCGCCTCCGCCTTTTTCGCCGCTTCGTCTAGAAACTGCCGTGCCTGTTTGCGGCTTTCTCTCGTCTGTTTCTCCAATTCGCTGCGTAAGGCCTCAGCGGCAGCCCGGTTTTCCTCAGCGGACCTAATCTGCTCTGCTATGTTTTGTGTGCGCTGATCCATGAAGGCACGCACCGGTTTATAAAGAAGCCAATAGAGCAGGCCCATCAAAATGATAAAGTTGACGATCTGAGCTATCAGATCTGCTTGGTTAATCAATGACAGTCACCCTCTACAAACAAAAATGAAAATGGCAGTTAAAAGGGGGGGTGCCGCCGCACCCCCCCTAAGTTTTATAGGAGTTCCAGCAGCCGCTGCGTTAACGGCAGTACAACCGTAATGATTAAAAGCAGAACAACAGCCAAAGAATAGATTGCACCCGATTCGGAAATGGCCTGGCCTAGGATCATTGTGGTACGAATGGGGGGGCCTTCCATTTCCGGCTGGCGGGCAATAGCCTCCACCGCCTTACCCGCTACATAGCCCTCCGCGATGCCCACTAGTCCGCCGGCCAGAAGGGCCACACCGGAACCAAGCGCTATGGCAGCAATAATAATTGCGATTTCCATCATGACATTTCCCTCCTTTCCCGTGTTTAGCCGGCTAGTTCACCTTCATATGAATGTAAGCGATGGCCAGCATTGTGAATACAGCTGTTTGAATTGCACCCATAAATACGCCAAACCAAGCTAAAAGAAAGGCCGGAAAGACGTAAGGCAGCAGCATATAGACAACACTTAATAAGATGCTGCCTGCAAAGATATTTCCGTAAAGACGAAAGGAGTGCGAGAGGACCTGGGAAATTTCCCCCCCTACCAGATTGATGGGAAACAAAAACCAATATGGTTCAAAAATCCCTTCAGCCAGGGCCAAAAGCCATTTTTGACAATGGCACCCACGTGCCCTACCACAAACACGATCAGTGCTAAGGCCAGGGTAGTACTAAGATCCTCGGTGGGGGGGGAGAAGGCTCTGGGAATGACACCAATCAGGTTGGCTAAACCCACAAATAGGGCCACCGTTAAAATAAGAGGCACGAAGACCTTGCCTTCCGGCCCTAGATCGTTTGCAACCATGTTTTCGATGCCATCCACAGCAATTTCCAAGAAATGCTGAGCGCCTTTAGGGATTTTCTCCAGATTCCGGGTCAGAAGAAAACTGGCAATTGCTAAAAAAAGCCATAATCAACCAGGTGAAAAAGACAGTTTCACTTACCGGAAATGAATAGATGTGAAAAACAATATTAGGTTCCACGCCTAACCCTCCCTAGAAGTAGGTGACATATAATAGCTAATCGAGGCAGAAGCAGCCCCCCCGCAAAGGTGGCGGCAAAACTCAAATGGGGGGGCTGAGCAGAGAAGCCGCGATGGTTGCCGCATACAAAGAGCAGCGCTTTAAAAAAAATGACGCCGCTGGCGCCGGCTTGCTTCTTTACCGTTAATTAAGCCTCGGGCAGAAATATTCAGTAGATTGCGTGCATCTATAATCAATAGGCGGAAGGCCAAAAAGCCGATCAACCCTCCCAGTAAAAACCCCATGGCAATGGATAGTTGAAATGGCAGGCCTGCCAAAAAAACAAGACAGTTAAAATCAAGGTGGTGCGCAGCACGTCTAGTTCGTCAAACATTGTTTTTCCCCCCCGAATTCTTGGGCGTGGTTTTCGTTAGCCGTTGATAAGCGGTCCAAATGCCGCCAAAACAACCCACGAGCAGAAAAATAAGTGTAAAAACCACCTTTGTGTTCAGCAATCGATCTAAGTATACCCCTAGAATAGTGAAAAGGAAAATGGTAAAGGCAATAGTTAAGCCAATCTGTGTTATTAAAGCAATATATTTCCAACTATCCTTCATTTGATTCTCCACTTTCGCCTGTCTCTTAAAAATGGTTCCACATTGGCCATAAATTTCCTCCTTGCCCAGGCGGTATTTCGGCCTTTAGGCAGGAAAGCCCACCTTGGTAGAGAAACTGAAAAGGGGGGGAATATTGTACGACAGGAGCAGCAGATGAAGATTGGTATTGTTTCTTTAGGATGTGCAAAAAAACCTGGTTGACAGCGAAATCGCCCTAGGCATATTAAGTAAGGAAGGACATACAATTGTAAGCGATCCTTCGCGGGCGGAAATCATTATTGTCAATACATGCGGATTTATTGAAGCGGCGAAAGAAGAGTCTATCGGCGCTATCTTAGAGATGGCGCAGTATAAAGAAAAGGGCCGCTGCAGAGGTTTGATTGTGATGGGCTGCCTCTCGCAGCGTTATGCGCAGGAATTGTGGACGGAACTGCCCGAAATTGATGCTTTATTGGGCGTGAACGAACTCGACTCGCTTAACGAAGTAATTGCCGGGCTTGGCCGCCACGAGCGGGCCATTAGGCGCAGCGATAACCTTTTTGACTACGACCGGGTATTCCCCCGGTTGCTGAGCGCCGGGCCGCATCTGGCTTATCTGAAAATTGCGGAAGGCTGCAGCCATGCCTGTGCTTTTTGTGTTATCCCGAAAATCAGGGGAAGGTACAGAAGCCGTTCGCCCCGTGTTTTAATGGAGGAAGCGGGCCAATTGGCGGCGGCGGGGGGGGTGCAGGAGTTGACCGTTATCGCGCAGGATACTACCGCCTACGGACGCGCCGCGGGCACCTCCATCGTGGAATTGCTTGGCGATTTAGCAAAGCTGGATATACCGTGGATCCGGCTGCTGTACACACATCCTGCCTTTATCAGCACCGAATTATTGGAATTGATTGCCGCAACTCCCAATGTGGTCAAGTATGTTGATCTGCCTTTGCAGCATGTCTCAGCCCCCCCTGTTTTGCAGGCCATGAAACGCCCCGGCAATATGGATTCATTCGGCCGGCTGGTTGAAAAATCAGAACGCTGATCCCCGGTGTGGTGATTCGCAGTTCGTTCATTGTGGGCTTCCCGGGTGAAACAGAGGAACATTTCGGCCAGCTGCTTGGTTTTTTTTAGAGCAGCAGCGCCTGGATCATGTGGGTATTTTCAATATTCACGGGAAGAAAACTCCGCCGCTTACAACCTGCCCAAACAGGTGCCGCAGCGCGTCAAGAAGGAGCGTTACCGACGTGCGATGGATGTACAGAGGCGGATTTCGCTGGAACTGAACGAGGTCCTCCTTGGTAAGCAATTACCCGTTTTGCTGGAATCCTATTCGGAAGAATCCGATTTGGTGCTGATTGGGCGCCATCGCGGGCAGGCACCCGATGTGGATGGTGTTGTATATCTAGGGCGCAACGATCAGCGGCCGGGTAAGATCGTCACGGCGCGGATCATCGAGGCACATCCCTATGATTTAGTTGGAGAGGTGGTTGAAGTATGAATTTGCCTAATATGGTGACCTTAATTCGTATCTTATTGATCCCAATTTTTGTTTTTTTGTCGCTGCAGTTTCCGGCGGAAGTCAATATTCCCGCGGGCTTTGTATTTCTTTTAGCTGCATTAAGCGATGCATTAGATGGCTATTTGGCCCGGGTGCGCAAAGAGGTGACGCGGTTTGGGCAGTTGATTGATCCTATTGCTGATAAATTACTGATCACCTCCGCACTGCTCTGTTTAGTCGAGCTGGATTATATTAGTACGTGGATCGCTTTAATCATTATCGCCCGCGAATTTGCCGTTTCGGGCCTGCGCATCCTGGCGGCCGCGGAGGGCAGGGTAATGCCCGCTTCTCGCTGGGGTAAATTCAAAACGGTCTCCCAGATTGTGGCCGTGATGGCGTATATTTTAGGTATTTCCTGGGCCGGGCTTGTGATGAATGTGGCCATTGTCATTACGGTTATCAGCGGTGTAGATTATTTCCTCAAAGCCCAGGATGTTCTAAAAAGTTCAATGGAATAATGTGATATAATAATTTGTGTCAGTATTACTTTACTGACCTTTTTATAGCGGTGATACAAACAAACGTTAGTAAGGAGCATAGAATGAACTTGCGCGGTTTTCAAGTTAAAACGGCTCTTGTAATATTTTTCTTGATCATCGGCTTCGGGCTGGGCATAAGATATTTCTATCTGCAAAATCGGGTACTCACCCCCGTTAAATTTGCGGTTGGAACAGCTGCCCGGAGTAAGCGGTGTAGAACTGAGCAGAGGGAAAGGCCCGGAACAAGCGGGCATATTGGTCCGCCTGGAGCTAAACGATGAGGTTGCACTGGGCGTCACCTTAGAGCAGGTGCGCCGGGTGCTTGGCGACTCGGCGGGGGGGTTTATACGGTGGAGTTGATTGATACGGCCGATCCCGGCCTGCTTGGGTTGTTTGCTAAAATTCGGCTGGCGGCAGAAGAAGCGGTCATGACCGGTGAGTTTTCCCTTTTAGAAGAGCGCGTTCGAAATTTGGCAGAATCGGAAAATAGCGTTTGGGAGCTTTCTTTGGATAGGCAATACATCTATTTGAGGCTTGCCAAAGGCGGGCACACACTGCACAGGGCAATTGCTAGGGGGGGTGCCGCTGAGGGGGGGCGTATTTAATTTTGGAGACGTGGGGGGGGTGGCCGGTAGTGGGGTAAATGGCTGCGGGAGATCATCGTTGGTGCGGGAGCAGCTTTAATAGTCCTTGCCTTTCTATCTGGAGTTGACTTGACAGTTCTTGTGCTGCCCGTGAGCCTTGTGGTCTTGGCGGGAATTCTTTTGAGCCGGCAGGGCCCGTGGCAGTCCCGCTTTAGTTTTGCCGGGGGTGGCCGCGGCTGAGGACAGCAAAATTGCCCCCCGGTCACGTTTGCCGATATTGGCGGGCAGGAGATGGCCAAGCGCGAGTTTTTGGAGGCGCTTTTATTCTTAAAAGAGAGCGACAAACTAGCTCAGTTGGGTATCAGGCCCATTAAGGGAGTTTTGTTGGCGGGACCCCCCCGGGCACGGGCAAGACGCTCATGGCCAAGGCGGCCGCAAATTATACAGATTCTGTTTTCGTCTCTGCCTCCGGTTCGCAGTTTGTACAAATGTATGCCGGTGTTGGTGCCAGTCGTGTCCGTCAGCTTTTCAAACAGGCGCGGTCCTCGGCGGAGCAGCGGGGGGGTAAAAGCAGCGCCATCATCTTTATTGACGAAATTGATGTTTTGGGCGCCAAAAGGGGGGGTCAAAACCACAGCCATCTGGAGTACGATCAGACATTGAACGAGCTGTTGGCGCAAATTGACGGGGGGGTAGAAAGCGAATACTCAATTCGCGTTTTACTGGTGGGCGCCACCAATCGCAGTGATCTGCTCGATCCCGCTTTACTCAGGCCCGGGCGCTTTGACCGCATTGTGCGTGTCGATCTGCCGGATAAAAAAAGGAAGGCTGCATATTCTAAAAATCCACGCGAAAAATAAGCCGCTGGCACCTGAGGTTGATTTAGAACAGGTGGCTGCGGAGACGTATGGTTTTTCGGGGGCACATTTAGAGAGCCTCTTGAACGAGGCGGCCATTAATGCTCTGCGCGGGGGGGGCAAAAAAACAATTTCCGAGGGGGATCTGCGCGAGGCTGTGGAGAAAGTAATGCTCGGTGAAAAATCAAACCGCACCCCCCCTCGGCGGGAAGAATTGGAACGGGTGGCATATCATGAAGTGGGCCACGCGCTAGTAAGTGAGTTTGTGCGCCCCCCCGGGTCGGTGGCATCGGTGACGATCACACCGCGCAGCAATGCGCTGGGCTACATTAGGCAGAATCCGGAAGACGATCAATATTTGTACACCAAAGAGGAGCTATCACAGGCGATAGAGGTGTGTGTTGCCGGGGGGGCAGTCAGTGAAGAGTTGATTTTGGGGCAGCGTTCCACAGGCGCTCAGGGCGATATCGAAAAGGCTACCGAATTGGCCGAAAAATGGTTTTTGCGGGCCTATCGCCTTTAGGCATCGTGGGTGGGCACTTGCCCGGCGATCAGCTGCATGAAACGGTGACTGAGATTATCAAGGCTGCGGAGCAGACGGTGGAGATGCGGCTTGGCCGGCGGACCGCTATAATCAAGCGCGTTGCCCACCGGCTTTTGCAGGCCGAAAGCCTCTCGGGCGAGGAACTGCGCGCCCACCTAGAGGGGGGGAGTGGCGAGGCAAGTTAGGGTTGTCCGCTGTTTTACAACCTGATATAATCAGGAAGCAGAAGTCTAACGCAGGAAAACTTTGGCTAACAGTGCCGCGATGCCGGCGGCCATGATCGGGCCCACCGCAACGCCGTCAAAAAAAAGGAAACACTAACGATTACTCCAATCAGGACCCCCGGGATGATTGTGGGTTCCACCGCAACAAAATCCAGGCCCTGGCTGTTCAGGTAGGCCCCCCCAGCAGGCCGCCCGCTACAGAAAGCAGGCCTAAGGGGGGGCTGAAAACGGAGCTGAAGAGCCCCCTTCAACGTAATCTGGCCCGTAGAGAAGGGTATCAGCAGGGCGACCGTTAAAGCAGTAATCCGGCCTCCAAACCCCCCCTGAGCTGGATTAGGGAAAAGAAACGGTTCAAGCGCATCAACTTGAGGAAAAACACTATTGCGGCCGCGGCCGCAAGCAGGTTATTTTTGGTAAACAGGGCAATAATAAAGATCAGCAGTAGGGGCAGCACCGATTCCATTTTTATCCCTCCCCCCCAATCATCATATTCTTTCTTTTCTGCCTGTATGAAAGAGGTGGGCAAAATTCCCTCTGTAAATGGGATTCAAAATAATCAAATACTCATGGCGGCCATGATCGCCTGGGCATTGGCACAATCTTTTAAAATCATATCCTGGGCCTTCGTGTCCCGGGAGTGGAATTTCAAACGCCTGGTGGAGCCGGGGGGGTATGCCCAGCTCCCACAGTGCGTTGGTTACAGCTTTAACGACGGGCGTAGGGCTGCGGGACGGGTTTGATTCAAGCCTGTTTGCATTGGCGGTAGTTTTTGCTTTAGTCGTCATGTATGATGCCGCGGGTGTGCGGCGAGCCGCGGGGGGGAAACAAGCCCGCGTTCTCAATGCGATCATAGAAGATCTCAACCGCAGGCAGCTGCATCCGGAGCGGCTGCGCGAACTGCTGGGTCACACGCCGTTCGAGGTGCTGGTCGGCGCTCTGCTCGGCATTATTATCGCGGTCTGGCGTTTACAAATCTAAAAGTCTCGCTGCCGGGGACAGGTTAATCCTGTGCCTTTATTGGCCAGAGGCAGGGGGCTGAATAATAGCCCACCAATCCGCCGGTACTGACCGCGGCCGCGGTAAAAAGGATTTGGCCGCTAGTCTGTTCATGATCCAGATTATACTCGTAAGTGGGTTGTTTTAAGGGTATGGGCGTAAGCAGCTCAAAACGATCTAAAGGACTATTTTGGGCAAAAAGAAAATAGCCGTTTGTTTCGGGGGGGCGTATACTTCATCCCAAGAAATGGCGAGTCCCGCTTCGGTGGGGGGGTAACCGCTATGTTTTCAGGCGCGGGCAGCAGAGATTCTAGGCGCCCCCCCGGATCTCCAGACCAAGTGCCAGTGGGCTCCATACTATCTCCAAGCTCTGATTGGGCGGAATGGTGATGATCTCCCAAATTCCCGGGCCCAGCCTATCTCCGGCCCTAAATGAATCTGTGTACAGCTCGATTTTAAACTCATAACTGCCCGGTTCAATCATGAGTACCTTTTCCAAGGATTCGTGGGCATTTTCGCGGGTTATTTCATGCACTTTATCGTCGAAATGAATGCGCGAACGTAAAGCCAAATCGCGAAAGAGATAACCGTCGAGATCAATGCGGATGGTCACTTCACTGTCCGCGGGCCGCAGGACCAATTCAATCATGCTCGGTTTTGCGGTCCTATGTCGATTTGCCTGGGCGAACTTTGGAACTGGACTTTCCCTTCGGCGTCGATCAAGAGCACGGATAGTTCCCACTGACCCAGTGGAAGCTGTAGGGCCGCTTCGAAATGGTTTTGCTGCAGAGGTACCACTTCCTCAACGCTGTGTTTGCCCCTGCTTAGGATAATTCTGGCCTCCACTAACTCCTGGTGTGAAGCGGGGCTTACTGTGCCCATGACTGTTAGCGAACTTTTGCCGATGACGGGCGTTGGTGGGGAGCAGGCGCTTAGGCTCAGTAAGGCGAACACAAGAAATAGGCCCACGTAAATACGGAATGGACGGGTGGTCAACTTATTAGCCTCCTTGGTCCCTGGGCCTAAACTTACTATAGCATGAAATATCTCATAAGGGAAGTATTGGGCATAAAATTCTGAAATTGGGGGGGTGGTGGGGGGGGATGCAAGCCGAGTTAATTGTGATTGGCACAGAGCTGTTGTTAGGGGGGGAAATCGTGGATACCAATTCTCCGTTTTTGGCCGGAAAATTGGCGGAATATGGTGTGAATCTGTACTACATATCGACAGTGGGAGATAACCTGCAGCGGGGCCTGGGGTACTGCAGCGGGCCTTGCAGCGTTCCGATTTAATTATCATGACGGGGGGCCTCGGCCCGACAGACGATGATCTGTCACGGGAAATGGTCAGCCTCGCCACCGGACGTGAGTTGGTAGAGGACGAGAAGGTGTGGCGGGAATTAAATGATTGGTTCAGAAGGCGGTACGGGGGGGCGATTTCGCCATACCGATTCATAACCGCAGGCAGGCGTTGTTTCCTCGAGCCAGCAGGGTTCTCCACAACCCGGTGGGTACTGCGCCCGGATTTTGGTTGGACGTGGATGGTAAATCTATAGTCGCGCTGCCCGGCGTCCCGGATGAACTGCGGGCCATATTTGAGCGGGAGGTAGAACCGGTTTTAAAACACGCTTGCGGCGGACAGCGTTTGGTCACACGCAATCTCAATTTTATCGGCATCGGGAATCGAGGCTGGAGGATATGCTTGGGGGGGATCTTTTTAGGCAGCAATCTGATCCAACTCTTGCTCTATACGTAGCGGGGGGGAAAGGTGCGCATCCGCTTAACGTCTCGTGCCGCTTCACGTCGCGCCGGTTTAGAACTGATGCGGCCCCCCCTGGAGGAGGAAATCACTCGCCGGGCGGGGGGGGATTACTTATACAGTAAAGATGACAAGAGTTTAGAAGAGGTAATCGGCGAACAGCTTACCGAGCAAGGGCTGTGTGTCGCGGTGGCAGAATCCTGTACCGGAGGTTGATCAGCCACACCTTGACAAATGTGCCGGGCAGTTCGGCCTATTTCCGGCAGGCCTATATAGTTTACAGCAACCGGACCAAACAGGAAGACTTGGGAGTGCCGGGCCATCTGCTGGCGCAGCATGGGGCAGTCAGCCGGGCAGTAGCCGCGGCCATGGCGGAAGGGGTGCGCCGCAAAGCAAAAGTCGATTTCGGCCTGGCGGTTACAGGTATTGCGGGCCCGGGGGGGCGGTAGTGCAGCAAAGCCGGTGGGCCTTGTATACATTGCCATCGCTTCCTCAGGTGATACTATCGTCGAACGGCATCTTTGGCAGGGTTGCAGGGTGGAAATCAAGGAGCGCGCCGCTCTGGCCGCGCTGCGCCTGCTGTGGTTACAATCGAGATGCTGAATAAGCCAAAAGGATGGATGTGCGTGCGCGAACGTGCTTTGAGCCGGCGCCGGCAGCGCTATCTGCCGCTCCTTTTGCCGTTTTGGGCATTGTTTTTTTTGTGAATCTATTCTCGGGCATCGATTATCGTTCCTTCGCTTTAGTCGTTAATTTAAGCATGGATCTGGGTTCCAGGGGGGGCCTTACCAGAATTTTACTGCCGCCCATAGGCGAGATTAGGGCCGCCACTCACTGGCTGCCCGTTCGGCTGAATCTGGAAGTAAGAAGCGTCAATCTGGCCTTCTTGCGCTCCATTGTCTTTTCCATGCCACAGACGCTGACACCCCCCCTGCGGGTCGAATTAGAGCGGGAGGTACGGCATTTATTGGTCGTCTTTGCGCTGAAATTGGTGGCTTTGGGTGTTGCGGGATCGATCTTTGCTTTGATCGTCCTTGGCGTGCGAGAGCTAAAACAACTGGTTTGGGCGGCTGTTACGGGCGCGGCGGTGATTGTTTTTTTGCTGGGGGCGCTCTTCTTTTCCTATGATTTGCAGGCTTTTGAGCGCATTGAATACGAAGGAATTATAGAAGCGGCCCCCCCCTGGGCTTTAAACTTAGCCTGGGAGGCGGCGGACAAGGTGGGCGAACTGGGTGAAAGGGTGCGGGTCTTAGCGGGCAATCTTTATTCGGCCTTGGAGCGATTGGAAGATCTGGGCCAGGTGGGATTGGCAGATACCGATCTTGTGGCTCTCCATATATCGGATGTTCACAATAACCCTGTTGCCTACCGCTTTGTAAAACAGGTAATAGAGAATTTTCCGGTGGATCTGGTACTGGACACGGGCGATCTCACTGACTGGGGGGGTACAGCCCTTGAGGCGGAGGTGGCCGCGCATATCGAACAGCTGCAGCTGCCCTACATCTTCGTGTCGGGCAACCACGAGTCTCCCGAGGTTTTGCAGAGGCTGGCCGCGATCCCCAATGTGATTATTATTAATGGGCGGATTGAGACCGTTTTAGGTCTGGAAATTGCGGGCGCCAAAGATTGGGCGGCAGAAAAGCTGCTGCCCGAACCCGCTTCTTTGGAAGAACTGGCAAGACAGGCACAGGATTTAAATGCTTTCTGGGAGGCGGTGGAGAGGCGGCCCCCCCAGATCTTCATGGTGCACAACCATCGCTTAGCCCGGGAGATGCAGCCCGGGCTGTTTCAGGTGGTTGCCTGCGGCCACAGTCACCGGGCGGCCATTGAGCAAAAGGGGGGGCACCGTCTATATTAATGCGGGGGGGACAACGGGGGGGCCGCGGGAATCAGGGGGGGATTTCAAAGCAGCGAGCCCGTTCCTTACAGCTTGGCCCTGCTTTATTTCGTGCGCAAAGACGGTGAACCAGTGCTTAAGGCGGTTGATAGCGTATTCATTACCGGCCTGGGCACCAGTTTTTCGCTCCAGAGAACATTTGTTGAGCATAGCAGGAATCCCGTTTCGGATGTAGAAATTATACGCTGACGTCTGACTAGGCGGTCCGTTCGTTATCCCGGGGGGAGGCTGGGTCCTTTTTGCCAAGTTTCTCCCTTTTCTATGGTCTTTGGGCGAACAAGTGTTTTATAACGGAGAGGAAAGGAGCAGGATTGAATGGACGATAAACAAAAAGCGTTGGACAGAGCGATTTTAAGCATTGAAAAACAATACGGGAAAGGTTCAATTATGAAATTGGGTGAAACAGGTACTAGACTCAACATAGGAACGATTCCCACCGGTTCTCTTTCTTTGGATATTGCTTTGGGTGTCGGGGGGGGTATTCCTCGGGGGGGGCGGGTTGTGGAGATTTACGGTCCCGAATCATCCGGGAAAACCACGTTAGCTCTCCATATTATGGCTGAGGCCCAAAACGGGGGGGAGGCATCGCGGCCATGATCGATGCGGAGCATGCCTTGGATCCCAGCTATGCCAGGAAATTGGGTGTGGATATTGACAATCTTTTGATTTCTCAGCCCGATCACGGCGAACAGGCCTTGGAAATCGCCGAACATTTGGTACGCAGCGGCGCGTTAGATGTGGTAGTAGTGGATTCGGTAGCGGCCCTTGTCCCCCCCAGAGCTGAAATCGAAGGCGAAATGGGCGATACGCACGTGGGCCTGCAGGCGCGCCTGATGTCCCAGGCTCTGCGCAAATTAACCGGAGCGATTGGCAAATCAAATTGTACCGTAATCTTCACGAACCAACTGCGAGAGAAAGTGGGGGGGATCATGTTCGGCAACCCCCCCGAGGTTACGCCGGGCGGTCGCGCACTTAAGTTTTATGCCTCGGTGCGTTTGGACATGCGCCGCATCGAAACACTTAAACAGGGAACCGAAATGGTCGGCAACCGCACTCGCGTGCGCGTCCTAAAAATAAGGTGGCACCCCCATTTAAAGAAGCAATCTTTGATATTATGTACAATGAGGGCATTTCCCGGCACGGAGATATTCTTGATTTAGGCGCTGACTTAGATGTGATCAACAAAAGCGGGGGGGCTTGGTACTCCTATGGTGATCTACGTTTAGGGCAGGGCCGGGAAAATGCGAAAGAATTTTTGCGTGAAAACCCCGAACTCACCGACGAGCTGGAAGAGATTATTAGGCAGGCGGCTGGCTTAAGCAAGGGAGAAGAGGAAGTTGGAGCAAAAGAAGACGAATAAGGCTAGGGCGGCGGGGCTGCGCTTGCTGACCGCCCGAGATCGCAGCACTCAAGAAATCAAAGACCGCCTGGAACGGCGTTTTTGTGAAGAAGATGCGCTGGATGCAGTTGCCTACTTAACAGAACTGGGTTACCTTGACGATCGGCGTTATGCCGAGAACTATGTTGAATACCGCAACCTAAGCAGGCCCAGAGGCAATTACCTACTGCGCTTAGAACTGCGCAATAAAGGTGTGGCAGAATCCATTATTGAACAGGTTCTTAATACGGAAGAGGAAGAATGCGCGCTGGCCCGGCGCTGCGGCCTGGAGCATCTTAAGAGGTCAGGAAATGCCGATTTCCCCCCCACTCTAAAAAGGCGCCTATACGGGGCCCTGCAGAGGCGGGGTTTTTCGCCGTTAGCGGTGAACCGGGCGGTGGGTGAATTACTTGACAGTGATCTTGAAAAAGAATACAATTGAGTTGGGTTGTCGAATCACGCATTACTGAGGTTATTTGCAAACAAAAACCACTTGGAAAATGATCTCGAACGAAAGTAAAGCTGAGTCTCGGCTCAGCTTTCTTTTCTAAGGAGGAAATGGAAGGGGGGGGAGGTGAATAGTATCGATCTTATGTTCACAATAGTTAAATTCGGATTGGTCGCTATCGTTGCTTCAGTGGCCGGTTATTTTATCCGCAAAGTCTTTGCCGAGGCCACCATTCGCTCGGCAGAAGAGGAAGCGGTTCGAATCGTGCAGGATGCGGAGCGTGAAGCTGAGTCACAAAAGCGGGAAGCACTGGTTGAAGCCCGAGAGGAAATTCACAAGTTCCGGACCGAAATGGAACGGGAAGCCAGGGAACGCCGCACCGAATTGCAGCAGTTTGAAAGAAGGGTGACTCAGAAGGAAGAGGCTTTGGACCGGCGCGGCGAGTCGATAGAGCGCAAAGAAGAAAGCCTACAACGCAAGACCCGTGAGATGGAGCAGCGTCAAATAGAAATGGGAGAACTGCTTGAGGAGCACCGCAGGGAACTGGAGAGGCTCTCGCAGTTGACAACAGATGAAGCCCGTGATTTGATTTTGAAAAGAGTAGAAGATGAAATCAAACACGAAACGGCACAGCTTATCCGTGAATTGGAAGCGCAGGCGCGGGACGAAGCGGAGAAAAGAGCCCGTGATATAATTTCGCTGGCGATTCAGCGGACAGCCGCGGATCACGTGGCGGAATCGACCGTTTCGGTGGTATCTTTGCCCAACGATGACATGAAGGGCCGCATCATTGGACGGGAAGGCCGGAACATTCGGGCCTTGGAGACGCTTACAGGGATCGATTTGATTATTGACGATACGCCGGAGGCGGTTATTCTTTCCGGGTTTGACCCGGTGCGCCGGGAGATCGCTCGGATTGCGCTGGAACGCCTGATCGCGGATGGTCGCATTCATCCGGCTCGCATTGAAGACATGGTTGAAAAGGCTCGCAGAGAGGTTGATGCTGTGATCCGGGATGCGGGAGAACAGGCTACTTTAGAAGCGGACGTTCATGGTTTACACCCTGAAATAGTTAAACTTCTGGGCAGGCTTCGTTTTCGCACCAGCTACGGGCAAAATGTGCTGCAGCATTCCATAGAAGTTGCCCATTTGGCCTCAATCATGGCCGCCGAACTGCGGGTGGATGCCCGTCTAGCCAGGCGCGCCGGGCTACTGCACGACTTGGGCAAGGCGGTAGATCACGAAATCGAAGGTACTCATGTGGAAATTGGTATTGATCTTTTAAGGAAATACAATGAGAATGAAGATGTAATCCACGCCATGGCCTGTCACCACGGTGATTATGAGGCAACGAGCGTTGAGGCGGTATTGATCATGGCCGCGGATTCCATTTCGGCAGCCCGACCCGGTGCCCGCCGGGAAACCTTGGAAAGCTATATCAAACGACTGCAGAAATTGGAGGACATCGCCGGTTCCTTTAAGGGAGTGGAGAAGTCCTACGCAATTCAGGCCGGGCGCGAGGTTCGCATTATGGTAAAACCCGAACGCATAGATGATGCCGCTGCAGTGCAGCTTAGCCGAGATATTGTTAAACGCATCGAGGCAGAGCTGGAATATCCCGGTCAGATCAAGGTGACCGTGATACGAGAAACACGTGCTGTAGAATATGCGAAATAAAACCAGGCAGCCGCCTGGTTTTATTTTTTTCGGATTGGAGGGGGGGTTGCAGTGGATGAAGTGGGATCTCAAGTGGATTTGCTTGTTTCGCTCTTGGTCCGTTATCCTGAAATTGGTGCGGTGCACTACGAACCGCAGGAGAAGGCGCTGCGCTTCATATATTTGGTCAGAGATGGCGAAGAAAGCCTCGATCTTGCTTTTTTCCCGGACATCTACAAGTCCCATCTTTCTATTTCCATAAATTGAAGAAAACCGAGCCAAGCGTCAACTCACTTAAAGTTACCTATAATTCCCAACTTGCAGTCTTGGAGATCAGAAGGGATTTGGCAACCCTATCCATAGAAGAATTAAACTTGAGCATCGAATTGCTCAGGGATAGCTGCGGTACCGCCTTGGTGCGGGAGGGCCAGGCTGATGCAGCGGAAGATGAATGGGAACACAACGACCTGATCGAGGCGCTGCTTGCCGCCGCGTCCCTTGTGGGCCCGGAACGTTTGACCGGATTTAGGCAGGATGGTAGGGTTTTGGTCTTCAGCATGCCGCTGGCGGGGGGGTGAGTAAATAGTGAACGTACTTATTTGGGTGATATTACGGTAGGCCGGGCAGGAAAATCGTTGCCCAGCATCTGCCCATGCTCAGAGACAAATACCGTCCCGAGCTAATAATAGCGAATGGGGGGAAAATGCGGCAGGCGGTTTTGGTTTGACCAGGAAAGTCGCAGAGGAACTTTTTGCCTTGGGTATTGACGTACTCACAAGTGGCAATCATATCTGGGATCAACGGGAAATGTATGCTCATATCGTATCTGAGCCTCGTATTCTTCGCCCCGCCAACTATCCGCCGCTCGTGCCCGGTTCCTCCGTTTATATTCAGGAGACAAGTCTGGGCCCTGTGGCCGTGATCAATCTCATCGGCCGGGTGTTCATGCAGGATTTCGACTGTCCTTTTCGGGCCGCGGACGAGATTTTGGCCGAACTGCCTAAGCACGTAAAGCACAGCATAATCGATTTTCATGCGGAAGCCACCTCCGAAAAAAATAGCGTTGGCACTTTATTTGGACGGAAAAGTGAGCGCGGTAGTGGGTACGCACACCCATGTTTTAACGGCTGATGAGCAAATTTTGCCGCAGGGGGGGACCGCGTTTATTACCGATTTGGGTATGTGCGGGCCGATCCATAGTGTGTTGGGCGTGGATCCCGATGTTGTGATTAACAAATTTTTAACGCAATTGCCTGCTCGGTTCCCGGTAGCCAAGGGCCCTTCGCGCTTAACCGGTGTTGTTGTCGAGTTAAATGAAGATGGTACGGCAACTGGTATTTTTCGGTTGAAACTGGAATAATTGTGCATAAAAAGAGGAATCTTCCAATATACATCTAATATAATTAGCGATAACACTACATATGACGTAAGGTTTTTACTAAAGGAGGTCACTCTACATGGAAGTATTAAAAGTGTCGGCTCGATCTGTGCCCAACAAAGTGGCAGGTGCACTAGCTGGGAAGATTCGCGAAGAAGGACGCGCAGAAATGCAGGCGATCGGTGCCGGCGCCTTAAACCAAGCAGTGAAAGCAGTGGCAATTGCCAGAGGTTTTGTGGCCCCTAGTGGAGTGGATTTGGTCTGTATTCCCGCATTTACTGATGTTATGATTGATGGCGAAGAACGGACCGCGATGAAACTCATTGTGGAACCTAGGTGAGATTACGGAGCGGCCTGCCCAATAGGGCAGGCTCTTGTTTTTTTATTCGGGAGGGAATCTAATATGCTGATCTTTGATGCACATATTGATACACTATCGCGCCTGCTGCTTTCCCGGCAGACACTTGAAGCAGAGCAAGGCCACGTTAATTTAGGCCAGATTCGCCGCGGCAAATTGGGTGCCCAGTTTTGGGCGGCCTTTGTTCACCCCCCGCTGCTATCATGGATTAGCCCTGCATAATACTTTGGAGATGATTGATCTTTTTTTTGGCGGCTTATGGAGGATTACAAAGATGATTTATGTTTTGCCGGCTCGGGCCAAGATATTCTCCGGGCGCGGCAAAGCGGCCGTTTAGCCTGCCTGCTGGCGATTGAGGGTGGCGAAGCGTTAGAGGGCAAGTTGGCGCATCTGCGCAATGCATACCGGCTCGGTGTGCGCCTTTTAACGTTAACCTGGAATTTCCGCAATGATTTAGCCAGCGGCCAGATGGAAGGTGCAGAAGGCGGATTAAGCCGCTTCGGCCGGGAAGCAGTGGAAGAGATGAATCGCTTGCGAATGTTGGTTGATGTATCTCACCTAAACGAACCGGGATTTTGGGATGTAATCGAAGTAAGCACCAGCCCCCCATCATTGCCTCCCATTCTAATGCGAAGGGGCTCTGCGATCATCCCCCCCGCAATCTGTCCGATGAGCAGATTAGATCCATTGCTGACGGGGGAGGGGTGATTGGGGGTGAACTTTTTTTTACCCTTTTCCTTTCTTCCCGGGGGCAAAGCCACCGCCGCCGATGTTGTTCGGCATATCGACTATTTAGTGAATGTAGGAGGAATTGATTCAGTGGGCCTGGGCAGCGATTTCGATGGCATTTCCGATACGCCGGAGGGCCTGGATAATTGCTCCCAAACCCATATTATTGCGGCACTTCTCGCCAAGCGAGATTACTCGGAAGATGCCATTGAAAAAAAATAATGGGCGGCAACTTGCTGCGGCTGTGCTTGGAGGTTTGGGCTAAGGTCAGGGGGGGATTTCGGGTATGCTACCCAAAAAGGGGGGGGATACCCGTGGGTGCAGATGTGGTGAAGATCATAGAGTTGGTGGGCCAATCGGAACAAAGCTGGGAGGATGCGGTGCAGGTGGCGGTGAAAGAAGCCGCTAAGACACTGCGGGGGGGCATAACCGGTGTGGAAGTGGTGAACTGGACCGGCCGGGTGAACGAACACGGGGGGGATATCACGGGCTACCGAGCCAATGTGCAGGTTGCCTTTCAGGTGGAGAACTAAATAGTTAGATTAAACGGCTCGGCATAACCGGGCCGTTTTTTTTGGTTACACTAGGTTCAGCAAATTTAGAAGTGGGGGGGTGATAGGCAGTGGATTGGATGGGGGGGGCCATAGTGCGCTTTATTGTATCAGCCTTAGTGCTGATGTTGGTGGGATTTATCCTTCCCGGTTTCAAGCCTTTGACTTTTTTTTCCACGCCCTGTTCGCGGCGATCATAATAGCGGCGTTAGGCTGGGTGGTTGAGAGCCTGCTCGGCAAGGCCGTTTCTCCTTACGGGCGGGGTGTTGTGGGATTTTTAGTTTCAGCGGTGATTATCTGGGCGACACAATTTGTTGTGCCCGGCATGGCAGTTTCAGTAATCGGGGCTTTGCTTGCCGCTTTTGTAATCGGGATTATTGATTTGTTTGTACCGACCACGATTCGGTAACATCCGCAACATGCAAAAGTGCTCCGTAAAGTAGCGCCAGCGCTCTGATGAGGGGGGGCGCTTGCTTTGTTTGGAGGAATGGTCTTGCCGAAAGAAAGATATGCTGTTTCCAAAAATTTGGCAGATAACTTGGCCGTGTTAAAAAGGGAATTAGGGTTTGGGGGGGTAACCTTCGATTTGGTGATCCGCAAATTCAAAATAGCCCATAAGCAGGCCGCCTTGGTTTTTTTTCGACGGTTTCGTGAATGATGCGGCGGTGATTGACATCATGAAAATGCTGCAGAGGATTCCCCGCCTGGGTGTAACGTTAAACTCGCTGCAGCAGTTAGTGCAAGAAGCGGTCCCGTTTTTTTTGAGGTAACCCTGGCCGATGATCTGGAGGCAGGGATGGACCAGGTCCTTTCGGGGCCGATGCTGATGTTCATTGACGGCATACAGGGCCTGGTGGTACTGGATGTGCGCCAGTATGTGACAAGGGGGGGTTCGGAAGAACCCGCGCTAGAAAGGGTGACCCGCGGTTCTCGCGATGGGTTTGTAGAAACGGCAATTTTTAATGTCAATCTCATTCGCAGGCGCCTGCGCGATCCCAATTTACGCTTTGAAGCGCTGCAGGTGGGCAGGCGCTCCAAAACTGATGTCTTGATTGGGTATATAGCTGATATAGCTGACGATAGTCTTGTGCAGGAGGTCAAAGACAGAATCGGGGGGGCAATAGATAGGGACGCCCTGCCCATGGGCGGTAAAAATTTGGAAGAATACATCTTGGGTACCGTACTTAACCCTTTGCCGGTCACCCGCTATACGGAGCGGCCCGATGTGGCCGCCGCCCATTTACTGGAGGGCCATATTGTCATTTTGGTTGATACCACTCCCTTCGTGCTCATGATACCCGTTACGGTGTGGCATTTTACGCAACACGCAGAAGAGTATTTTCAAAATCCCCCCCGGTTGGGACTTATCTGCGCTGGGTGCGGACTGCCGGGATTTTTGCTTCACTCGTTTTGATCCCCCCCTGTGGTATACGCTGGCGATGAGCCCCAATTTGCCCCAATGGCTTGATTTCATCGGCCCCAAAGAACCGGGGGGGCGTTTGGCTTTGTGGGTTCAGTTTTTCTTTTAGAAGTGGGCCTCGACCTGATCCGCATGGCCCTAATCCACACCCCCGATGCTCTGGCGACCTCCTTAGGTTTGGTGGGTGCGGCCCTGCTCGGCGAATTTGCGGTGGACGTGGGCTGTTTACGCCCGAAACAATATTGTATACCGCGGTAACGGCAGTGTGCGGTTTTGCTACCCCCCCGAGTATCGAATTCAGTTTCGCGATCAGGCTGTTCCGCTACCTGCTCTTCTTTGGGACTGTCGTGGCGGGCTGGTGGGGGGGTTTAGGTATAACATTTCTATTTACCGTCCTGGTTTTTGGCCTAACTAAATCTTTTGGAATTCCGTATTTGTGGCCTCTAGTGCCCTTCGATGGCGCCGCCCTACTGCGGATTATGTTTCGCTATCCCATACCCTACGTTGCCTTTCGGCCGCGGCTTACTAACCCTGAGGATATTCAGGCAAAAGGTCAAAAAAAAGGGAAGGAGGTAACTGCTATGCCCGTTGTTGGGATACCGAGGGCCCTGTACTATTTCCACTTCCATCCGCTTTGGGAATCGTTTTTAACAGGCCTAGGTTTCGAAGTAGTGGTTTCGCCCCCCCGACGAACAAGGAAATCTTGGAGTGGGGGCTTTCTTCATGCGTAGACGGCATGTGTCTGCCGGTCAAAGCATGCGTTGGCCATGTGCTGGCCTTAAGTTTTGCCGGGGTGGATTTAATCTTTCTTCCCCAAATCATCAGTGTGGGCCGGGCAGAATATACTTGCCCCAACTTTCTGGGGGGGCTGCCCGATTTAATTAGACAGTATTTACCCGGCAAGACCGAGATCCTCAGCCCCGTTTTGGATGGAAGGAAGGGGGGGCCCCGAGCCCTACAGGCCTGTTATCTCCGTTTCGGCAGGCAGCACGCGGCAGGAAAACATGTGCGCCGCAGCTGGAGAACGGCACTAAAATCCCAGTCGTCCTTTGAACAGCGTTTGCGGTGCTGTGCTGAGACAAAAGGTAAAAGCCTGCTGCTTCTGGGACCCCGCTACCTCACGGACGATCCTTTCCTGAGCGTAAATCTGGTGGGCCGCCTAGAGCAGCTTGGTGCCAACGTTCTCACCGCGGCCAACGCCGATTTGGAAGGGCCGGGAAACGCCGCGCTGCCCATGAACAAGCCCTTCTTCTGGACAGAAACTAGGCAGTCTTGGAGGGCGGCGCAAGAATTTTTGACTGAGGTGGACGGCCTGGTAACCGCCGCCCCCCCTTTTGGCTGCGGCGCCCAATCTCTGCTCAGCATTTTTGTGCAGGAATGGGCAGCGGGCCATAATGTACCTAAATTGGAACTGCATCTGGATGAGCACACGTGCGAATTGGGGGGGACTTTGACTCGTTTGGAGGCGTTTTGCGATCTCTTGGAAAGGACGGAAAACCGCTATGAAAACCACCTATCCCCACTTAGGTAACGCCTACATTTCCATAGAAGAATTGTTGGCCGGTTTAGGCCACGAAACGGTTACCCCGCCACCGGGCACGAAACGTACCTTGGACTTGGGCAGCGCACTCAGCCCTGAACATGCCTGCCTGCCGTTTAAGATCATCCTCGGCAACATGTTGGAAGGCATAGAGGCCGGTGCAAACAGCGTTTTAATGATCGGGGGGGTGCGGACCCTGCCGCCTGGGCTATTATGGTGAAATACAAAGGATTCTGCTGCGGCAGGCGGGCTGTGATATCCGTTTTTTTGACAATAGAGCCGCCCGGCAAATACCCGGAAGGCACGGGGCGGTTTCTCCGCACCATGCTGGGCCAAACGCAGCCGTTAAACCTAATTCGGAAGGCCAAACTGGCCTGGGCCAAATTAGAGGCAGTGGAATGGTTGGAGAAGCTAGCGCTAAAAGCGTCCGGGGGGGAGTTAAGGAAGGGAGCCGCATCCCAACTGCTCAACCGCTTGCTGGCAGAGGTGCGCAGGGTTGAGAATATCGGTGCATTAAAGGAAGTATGCCGCGCCGCCGCGGCACGTTTTGACGCTCTGTGCCTGCCCGACAATGGCCGGCCCCCTTGCGCATCGGCTTGGTGGGTGAAATCTATACACTTGTGGAACCCTTTGCTAATTTGAATATAGAAATCCGCCTGGGGGAACTGGGGGGTTGAGGTGGTCCGTACCGTTAGTTTGCAAAGCTGGGTGGAAGATCATATTTTCAAGAAACTTGTGGGTCGATCCCATCTTGTACCCCCCCTGCAAAAATCTGCCCGAGGTTACTTGCGCGGTTTCATCGGCGGCCATGGGTTGGAATCGGTGGCGCGCAGCGTTGATTTGGCTCGCCTCGGCTTGGGCGGTGTGATTCATATTTTGCCCCTGGCCTGTATGCCGGAGGTAGTGGCCCAGGGCATTTTACCCCAAGTGAGCGCCGATAGCGGCATGCCCATTATGTCCTTAGTTGTGGATGAGCATTCCTCCGAAACGGGGGGGATCCGGACAAGGCTGGAGGCCTTTGTCGATCTTGTGGAGAGGAGGCGGTCCGTCCATGTCTAGCGATGCGGAACAAAAGGTCTATTTGGGTGTGGATGTGGGTAGTGTGAGCACTAATTTTATTTTGTTTGCCCCCCCAGCAACTGGCGCGGGAGGCTGTGGTTTGGAAAAAAATATTTGCGTACCCAAGGTGCCCCCCCTCGAAGTGCTGCGAACGGGCCTGCGCATGATGCATGCCGCGGGTGATTGGGATATCCTGGGCGTGGGAACCACGGGCAGTGGAAGGGAGTTGGCAGGCGCGGTGCTGGGGGGGCGGACGTGGTTAAAAATGAGATTACCGCCCACGCGGTGGCGGCTTTGCAGCAAAACCGCCGGGTGGCAACGATAGTGGAAATAGGCGGCCAAGACTCCAAGCTGATCGTGCTGCGCGATGGTGTTGTAGTGGACTTTGCCATGAATACAGTCTGTGCGGCCGGTACCGGTTCGTTTCTAGATCAACAGGCGGTGCGCTTGAGTATTCCCATCGGGGGGGAATTTGGCGAGCTGGCCTTACACAGCAAGAATCCGGTACGCATTGCGGGGGGGCGCTGCACTGTCTTTGCAGAATCGGACATGATTCACAAACAGCAGTTGGGGGGGCACGGCATGGAGGATATTGTGGCGGGCCTTTGCAAGGCCATGGTGCGCAACTATTTGAATAATGTGGCCAAGGGCAAAGATCTTCAGCCGGTTTTTTTTCTTCCAAGGTGGCGTTGCCGCTAATTTAGGCATGCGTCGATTTTTGCAGGAAGAGCTGGGGCACGAAGTTTTCGTGCCCGCCCATTACGATGTAATGGGGGGGCGATAGGGGGGCGGCGCTGCTGGCCCAAGAACATCTGCAGCGCCTGGGCGGGTCCACAAGGTTTATGGGGGGGGTAGTTTTTTTGGAAAGCACGCACAAGAGCAGAAGCTATATTTGTGACCGCTGCCCGAATCAATGCGAGATTATTGAGATTTGGCGGAACGGCAAATTCTTGGCCGGCTGGGGGGGTGCACGCTGCCGCAGG
>JMBV01000013.1_pt1 | contig 75888 bp, 101 predicted proteins | sample 616531 | NCBI WGS metagenome assembly JMBV01 (sample SAMN02727904, study PRJNA239997) | anaerobic digester metagenome | biome: anaerobic digester; isolation source: mesophilic anaerobic digester inoculated with municipal waste water sludge... | place: Germany: Bielefeld University, CeBiTec ...
GGGGTTTTTTTTCCGTTTTTCATTATCAGCTTTCGGAGGATTACCTTTTTACATTGTTGTCTTAGGTTTTTCTTTTATAGTGAAATCTTTTGGGTTTTCAACCTTTTTGTCTAATAGGGCAAGATCTATAACCTCCTTTACATCACTAATGTAATGGAATGTAAGCCCCCCCTTTAAATAGTCGTCCTTTATTTCTTCAATATCCTTTTTGTTCTCTTTGCACAGAATAATATCTTTGATACCAGCCCTTTTTGCTGCAAGTATTTTTCGCGGATACCTCCTACCGGAAGAACCTTGCCTCGTAATGTTATCTCTCCCGTCATTGCCAGATTAGGACGCACTTTCCGCTGAGTAAACATAGATACCAATGATGTAATCATTGTGATTCCTGCCGAAGGGCCATCTTTTGGTATAGCACCTTCTGGTACATGTATATGAGTGTTCCAGTTGTCGAAAATATCAGGATTTATCTCCAACTCTTCAGAATGAGAGTGAATATATTCCATAGCTAACATAGCCGATTCTTTCATTACATCTCCCAAGTTGCCTGTAAGAGTGAGTTTCGAACCTTTTCCCCCCCTACTTAGTGAACTTTCTACAAAAAGAATCTCGCCCCCCCAACTGCGGTCCATGCTAAGCCTGTTACAACACCTGCGTATTCATTGCCCTGATAGCGGTCTTTGGAGTACTCTTCCCTGCCAAGATACTCTTTGAGGCCGGAGACTTTCAGCGATTTAGGGTATTCCTCATCTGCAGCAATCTTACGGGCAACCCTGCGCATAATCTTTGCAATTTTTTTTATTCAATTCACGCACACCCGATTCACGTGTGTAGTTTTCAATGATCTTATGCAGTGTGGGTTTGGGTATGACAAATGCACCTTTTTTTAACACCATGATTCTGGAGCTCTTTGGGAACGAGGTGACGATAAGCTATTTCAATCTTTTCCTCTGTGATATATCCACCTACGTTTATCAGCTCCATACGGTCAAGCAGTGGCTGAGGAATTGAGTTTAAATTATTGGCTGTTGCTATAAACAGCACTTTCGATAAATCATAATCGATGGAGAGGTAATTGTCGTGAAAAGTGGAGTTTTGTTCCGGGTCGAGCACTTCAAGCAACGCAGAAGAGGGATCCCCCCCACGGAAATCATTCCCTATTTTATCAACCTCGTCAAGTACGAACACGGGGGGGTTTGATGAACCTGCTTTTTGAATATTCTGGATAATTCTTCCGGGTATCGCACCTATATATGTGCGCCGGTGTCCTCGTATTTCTGCCTCGTCGTGCAGCCCTCCGAGAGAAATGCGTACATATTTACGGCAGAGCGCTTCGGCGATAGATTTACCCAATGAGGTTTTCCCAACACCCGGAGGACCGTAAAGACAGAGAATGGGCGACTTAAGATCACCTTTCAGCTTTAACACTGCCAGATGCTCAATAATACGTTCTTTAACGGTTTCCATGCCGAAATGTTCCCTGTCGAGCACTTTTTGAGCATTCTTAAGATTGAAATTATCCTTCGTATATTCACCCCCCCATGGAAGATCAAGTATGGTCTGAAGATATCCGAACTGTACCGAATAGTCGGGAGACTGGGGATTTAACCGCTCCAGCTTTTGCAATTCTTTTTCGAATATTTCCCCCCCACTTCGGAACTCCATTTTTTTGTTTTGGCTTTCTTCCTGAACTCATCAATCTCTATCTGTTGAGTATTGCCACCCAGTTCTTCCTGTATGGTTTTTATCTGTTGCTGCAAAAAAATACTCTCTCTGTTGCTGATTCAGGTCCTCACGGGTTTTCATCTGGATATTCATCTTTAGTTCCAGAATTTGTGTCTCGCGGTTGAGAATCATCAAAAGTCGGTATGCCTGTTCTTTTTCGTCATTTATATTCAGAAGATCCTGCTTTTCGTGGCTTTCTATGGGCAGGTTTGTCGCACAATAACTAATGAGCATATCTGAAAATGCCTCACTTTTTATTGTCTGGATCAACTCTTTGGGGGGGGCTCACCCAACATGTGCAGCATATGAAGCATGGCATCGCGGATGGAGTCGAGAATAGCCCCGAACTCTTTATCTTCAGTCGATGCTTTCACATACTCCCTCAATTTAAACGTAGCCCTCATGTAAGGATCATTTTGTGTGATTTGCAACCACTCAAAACGTTTTTTTTGCCTGCACGATAATGCTGAAGTTATTATCTGCAAGTTCAATAACACGCATCACCTCGGCAATTACGCCAATCTGATAAAGATCACTCTTCTCAGGATCTTCAATATTTGTGTCTTTTTGGCATACAAGACCTATATATCTTTGTTTCTTGCCAAGAGATCTGATCAATGCCAGCGATTTTTTTCTGCCGACCGAAATAGGCAGCGTGCTCCCGGGAAAAACTATTGTATTCCTCAACGGGAGCAGCGGTAAGGTCTCTTTCAGATGTGATTCATCAACCTCCGTATTGCCGTCAATAAAATCGCTGGTAATAAAAGAGATAACGTTTGTTTCAGAACCCTCATCACTTGTTGTATATTTTTTTTAAATGGATTCATAATATAACTTTCTCTGTAATAAAAACAGAAAAATAAGTACTTTTGTTTTTTTTAGTTTTTTTATACTAAAGAACAAATTCCATGCCAAAAGAGACTCAAAGATTGACATATTATGAGCAATCCCTATTTTAGGTTTAAACAGTTTGTCGTGCACCATGACAAGTGCGCAATGAAAGTGGGAACAGACGGTGTTTTGCTGGGCGCATGGTCAAGCGTTGCCAATGCTAAGAGTATATTGGATGTGGGAACAGGTGCAGGCCTTATAGCAATGATGATTGCTCAGCGTAACCCGTGTGCCAGGATTATGGCTGTTGATATTGATATGGATGCAGTGAAGCAGGCAAAGGAAAATGTAATAAATTCACCTTTTTCCGGTAGAATAGATGTAGAGTTGATCGATTTCAGAATTTTTGCCAAAAGCAGGCAGGAGCGTTTTGATTTAATTGTATCCAATCCTCCCTATTTTTCAAATTCTTTTTTTTGCCGGCCGACTCCCACAGGACAACAGCAAGGCATTCTGTTTCAATGTCGTTGGAGGATCTGTTGGTCTCGGGAAAGAGGTGCCTTAATAAAAACGGAGTTATCTCAATGATTCTTCCTTATGACAAGATTAGCGAACTTGAATTTTTGTGTGATAAGTATCTCTTCAGCATGAAACGTAAAACTATTGTATATCCATTGCCAAACGTAGTTCCAAAAAGGATTTTAGTGGAGATAACTTTGAAAAAAAACCACCTGCCTTGAAGCAGATTCACTTACAATTGAGACATCCAGGCACCAGTACACAGAGGATTTTACCAATCTTGCAAGAAGTTTTTACTTATATCTTTAGATTCGGGCGTATTCCCGGGGGGGGCGTTATGAAATAAACTTAATATATTAAGTTTATTAATTTAAATTTATATATTATCTTTGCTGCGTGCAGTATGAGACGAGCATGCAAATCATTAGTAAACGTGAAAATAATTAGAAGTAAGTTCAAATTAATTCTGATTTTTGCTTCACTGGGTAAAATAAAGAAATTTACTCTGCGAACGCTTAGCACGAAAGTTTTGTTAGATAATTGTTTATCAGCTTAATTGTTTAATAATATGAAGAAATTTACATTCCTGGCCCTGTCTATTTTATATGCCTGCTTTTTGCACAGGGAGCCGATACTGTTCATGTTAAACAGACAAAAATACCGGTTCTGATTGACAGATCGGATAATGTTTTGTTTTATATCCGTATTGATGCTGAGAAATCGAAGGTGCTGAATGAGATAATGCTGCTTTTTTTTCAGATCAGGTTAATATGGATGAGATAAGTAGTATAAAACTATATTATGGCGGCACTGAAGCTGCACAGCGCAAAGGACAGACAATCTATTCGCCGGTGCAGTACATTTCAAGCTTAGCACCCGGGAAAACAAAAGAGGCCAATAGTTCCTATTCGGTAAAATTGGTTGAAATACCTTCGCCACGGAATGAAGTAACACTTTCTACAAACTGCTCGCTATTTCCCGGAATCAACTACTTCTGGATAAGCCTGGAGATGAAACCGGGTACTTCTCTTTTGTCGAAGATAGATGTAGAAATGTCTTCTGTAAAACTTGATATGAAAAGTGCTCCGCTATGTTTCGCCACTGGAAGTACATTACACAGAATGGGAATAGGTGTGCGCCATGCCGGGGATGATGGTGCAGCTGCTTACAGGATTCCGGGACTTGTTACAACCGGGAAAGGCACTCTGCTGGGAGTATATGATGTACGTTATAACAGTAGCGTGGATTTACAGGAATATGTTGATGTGGGTTTGAGTAGAAGCATTGATAATGGTCAGACATGGGAAGAGATGAGACTTCCTCTCAGCTTTGGAGAGTATGGGGGGGACTGCCTAAAGCTCAAAATGGAGTGGGGGGGACCCGTCCATACTTGTAGATGAGAAGACAGGAAACATATGGGTTGTGGCGCTTTGGACACATGGTATGGGAAATGGCCGCGCATGGGTAAACTCAATGAACGGTAACGGAAAGGAGTCGACTGGCCAGCTGGTGATGACAAAAGTACCGATGACGGAAAAACATGGTCCGATCCGGTTAATATCACGGAACAGGTGAAAGATCACTCTTGGAACCTATTGCTGCAGGGTCCGGGAAGAGGTATTACTATGATGGACGGCACGCTGGTGTTCCCTATACAGTTCATAGATTCTACCAGGATTCCCAATGCAGGCATCATGTTCAGCAAAGACCGAGGTGAAACATGGAAGATTCATAATCCGGCACGTTCCAACACAACCGAAGCACAGGTTGCTGAAGTGGAACCGGGGGGGTGCTAATGCTTAATATGCGCGACAACAGAGGGGGGGAGCCGTGCAGTTTCAATTACTAAAGATCTTGGCGAAACATGGTTTGAACATCCCTCTTCAAGATCTGTTCTTCAGGAACCAGTATGTATGGCAAGCTTGATTAATGTAAGGGCTAAAGATAATGTTTTGGGAAGAGATATTCTACTTTTTTTTCAAATCCTAACTCTTCACAGCATCGCAAAGATATAACAATTAAAGCTAGCCTGGACGGCGGATTGACTTTTCCTGAGGAGTATCAGGTATTGCTTGATGAAGATTTTGGCTGGGGGGTTATTCATGCCTGACAATGATAGATGATGAGACTGTAGGGATCCTGTATGAAAGCAGTGTCGCACATATGACGTTTCAGGCTGTGAAACTGACAGATATTGTCAGGGAGAAGAAATGAAACCCTTATTCTGCTTTATCAATCTTGAAATGAAAACTTCAAAATTATTTCTTAAAATCATAAAAAGTTGTAATTTTGCAGTTTTAAAATTTCGGGACTGTGAATAAAGTGATCACCATTAAAGACAAACAGTTTGAGCTGTTTATTGAACAAGAGGTAATAGAACATGAGATAAGGCGTGTTGCCAGGCGTATGAATTCTGAGCTTGAAGGCAAGAATCCTATTTTCCTAGCGGTATTAAACGGCGCTTTTATGTTTGCCGCTGAACTGATGAAAGAGGTTTCGATTCCAAGTGAGATTACATTTGTGCGCCTCGCCTCTTATCATGGAACCACTAATACCGGCTGCATACAGGAAGTCCTGGGGGGGCTTAATGAAAGCATAAAGGGTAGATGTGTGGTGATTGTTGAAGATATTGTGGACAGTGGCAATACAATGGTTGCTCTTGTTGAAGAGTTGAAAAACACCAGCCCGGGGAGGTGAAAATAGCCACTTTGCTGTTTAAGCCTGCCGCGTTAAGGAATAAATTGGATATCGATTATGTAGCACTTGAAATACCCGGTGATTTTATTGTAGGATATGGTTTGGATTATGATGGATACGGCAGGAACCTGAAAAATATTTATAAAGTGAAATAGTTTTACCGTTTCATGTTAAAAAAAAGGTGAATATTTCCCGCTAACGGGTAAATGATTTTAAAATAGTCTATTTTGTGGAAATTTCTTCCTGAAATGCTGAACTAAATAAAAAAATAGCTATTTTTGTATTAAAGTAGATATGTAATTAACGCAAGTAGATAAAATAATTATTCAAAATGGACAAAGATGAAGTAAAAAAAATCGCCAAAAGCGAATTTGGAAGTGCATAAAAACACTTTCATCCTTATGGGGGGGTTAGTGCTTGGTATATCTGTCCTCTTCTTCGCTTTTGAATGGTCGACTGAAACCAAAAAAACTTGACGAGACTGTCATCGTTCAGGATATTTTGGCTGAAGAAGAGATCGAGGTTACGCGTAGGGAACCTACTCCTCCGCCACCTCCACCACCACCTGAACCGGAAACACCCGAGATCATTGAGGTGGTAGAACAAAAGGTGGAAACAAAATTTGATATCCAGGTTGAGGATAATCAGGCTCAAAGACAGGTTCAGACCTATGTACCGCCACCACCACCAAAACCAAAGCAGGAAGAGGTGACTGAAGAGATTTTCGTGGTTGTTGAAAATCAACCGGAGTTCCCGGGAGGTAACGCTGCAATGATGAAATTCTTAAGTGACAATATCAAATATCCTGTAATTGCACAGGAAAACGGTATTCAGGGAAGAGTTATCTGTAACTTTGTGGTAGAGAGAGATGGAAGTATTACTGACGTGCAGGTAGTGAGAGGCGTAGACCCATCACTTGACAGAGAGGCCGTTCGCGTTATCCAGTCTATGCCAAGATGGACACCGGGTAAGCAACGTGGACAAGCTGTGCGCGTACGATTTACACTTCCGGTGGTATTCCGTTTACAGAACTAATTTTTAACTGAGAATGCATAAGGGGGGCTGCTTTTTGAATATGAGAGCAGCTCTTTTTTTTCATTATCCTTATACAATGATAGTTCGGTAAAAAAAGTATCGAGATTCAATGCAATACATTAATTTTCAGTAGAATATACTTTACCAAAGTTATGAAGTCTTCCTTCCTGATTGTCAGGTGTTTAAGTAGCCGTTTACTGAAATATTGAAACAAATGAGTAGTAAAATTTCCGTTTTTGAAAAGAAAATAGGTGATGCCATAGATAAAGTTCTGATGGATGATCAACCGAAGTCATTGTTTGATCCGGTGAGATACATCCTTTCTATGGGAGGTAAGCGGCTTCGCCCTTTATTGACGTTAATGGCTGTAGACCTGTTCGGAAAAGATGTTGACAAAGCTATTAATCCGGCGTTAGCTATCGAAATTTTTCATAACTTCTCACTTCTGCACGATGATCTCATGGATAATGCAGATATGAGGCGTGGAAAACCGGCGGTACACAAAAAAATGGAGTGCCAACAGTGCCATCCTTTCAGGTGATGCAATGGTGATTGAGGCATATAAATATATTGCAAAAGTACCTGCAGAGATGCTTTTTGAAGTGTTAAATCTGTTTTCCGAGACCGCTATGGAGATATGCAAAGGGCAGCAATATGATATGGATTTTGAAAGGCGTATGGATGTCTCTGAAACAGAATACATTGATATGATTCGTTTAAAAACTGCTGTTCTCATAGGTTGTGCTTTAAAGATCGGTGCAATTATTGCAGATGCCTCTCCACGCGATGCCGATTATCTTTACCAGTATGGTATAAATATGGGGCTTGCTTTTCAGTTAAAAGATGATCTTCTTGACGTTTATGGCGATCCGTTAAAATTCGGGAAAAAAACAGGTGGTGACATATTGTGTAACAAGAAGACCTACTTATTGATTAAAGCGTTAAAAAAAATTCAAACGAAAGACAAAGGGCAGAACTTAAAAAATGGATCTTAGCAACCGATTATAATCCTGATGAGAAAATCAGATATGTTAAAAATGTGTATGATGAATTAAATTTAAAATCAATTTCTGAGAATCTCATTGAAAAGTATTACCTTGTATCGCTTCATTATCTTTCATTAGTCAGTGTTGCGGATGATCACAAAAAGAGTTGGCTGACTTGTGCGAAACCCTTATGTACAGAGAGAAGTGAATAGATCTTGAATAAGAATTTAAAATAAAAATTACTGTCGCAGATTAGTTATCGATGCCATATCGCAGATTGCCCAATACTGATACAGCTCGCATAAAAGCGTTGAAGACAGCTATAGAAAAAGCTGCAGAGACAGATTTTAAAGAGTTGTCTATTTCACCCAGCGTGTTGAGTGAAGCCAGGGATGTTGTATCACATTTCGAATACCTGTGCACGCGTTATCAGCAAGTTTATAACACACAGGTAAAAGCTAACAAAACCTTTATCGGTAAAGTGAAAAATGCAAGAATGTATCTCTCTCATTTTGTTCAGGTGCTGTATATGTGTGTATTACGCTCTGAAATAAAAGAAGAGCAGTTGGAACTATATGGCCTTGAGAATTTAAACATGGTTCTTCCTGATCTGACATCAAACGAACAGCTGCTGGAGTGGGGGGGAATGAAAATTATTGAGGGAGAGAAAAACGTACGTCAAGGGGGGGTGGGGGGGTTCCTATTTACAATCCGTCTATTGCCAAAGTAAAGGTTATATACACTCTGTTTAAAGATGGTTTACAAACACAAAAGCTGCATCAGAAAGCTACTGCACGCGTTTTGAAGGAGGTTGCGGACTATAGGGTAAAGGTAGATGAGGTAATAATTGATATTTGGGAACAGGTGGAAAAGCACCATATAAATTTAACTCCAGAAGAGCGTCTTGCAAGAAACCGTGAATATGGTGTGGTTTATTATTACAGAAAGGGAGAGGTGATAGAATGAGCCTAATAGATACTCACGCTCATCTGTTTGCTGAGGAATTTGAACACGATATTGCAGAAGTAATTTCTCGTGCCAAAGAGAGGGGGGGAGTAAGGAAGGTATTACTGCCCAATATTGATGAAACATCGATTGACAGCCTTAAAAGAACAACTGAACACTATCCCGGTTTTTTTATCCTATGATTGGGCTTCATCCTACAAGTGTAACCCGAGATTGGAAAAAGCAACTTTATGCTATTTATCAAGAATATAGTAACGGCTCTTATATCGCTGCCGGCGAAATAGGAATAGACCTCTACTGGGATACAACGTTTCGGAAAGAGCAAATAGAAGCTTTTGAAGAGCAGTTGAAATGGTGCACCGAAAAAAAATGTACCGGCATCAATACATTTTAGGAATGCCACAGAAGAAGTTATAAAAAGTATTAAAAGAGTAGGCGCAAAATCGTTGCGAGGTGTATTTCACAGCTTTGGGGGGGGAACTTGGATGAGCTGGAAGAGATAATGAAATTGAAAATTTTGGGTGGGAATAAACGGAGTTGTTACGTTTAAAAACTCAGGACTCTCAGAAACACTGAAATTATGTCCGATAGACAAGATACTGCTTGAAACAGATTCACCATATCTTGCTCCCGTGCCATACAGGGGGGGTAAGAGGAATGAGCCCTCATATTTGCCTTTTATAGTGAAAAAGCTGTCAGAAGTATGGAAGGAGACGGAAGAAAACATAATAGAGGTAACAAGTAGTAGCGCTAAGGAGCTTTTTAATATTACAGTTTAGGAACTGAACCTTTATTCCGAAAAGATATCCAGAATATTTTTTTATTAAAATAATTTCTCGCTAGAGTAGTTTATAATCGATAAATTCAGTAATTTTGCCAACCAAAAGGAGAAGAAATGAAATATTTTTTTGTAATTTGCACCCGTTTTCGTTGAAGTCTCCTGCCTGGAGAGATGCTCGAGTGGTTGAAGAGGCACGCCTGGAAAGCGTGTATACGCCAAAAGTGTATCGCGGGTTCGAATCCCGCTCTCTCCGCACCCTCGTAAAAGAATGTGTAAAGGAAAAAAAAGTCGCAATAAACTGTTTACAATATAAAATTCAGAAAATTAAATTATTAATAAATCAAACAATTAAAGATCATTAATCAAAAAAAATTGAACACAATGAAAAAGTTATTTGCAATTTTAGCAATCTTCGGAATTATGTCTGTTGGATTGTCATCGGTTCTTTTCGCTCAAGAAGCTACTCCGGAAGAACAAACACAAACAGAACAAGTTGCCGCTACTCCTGTCGAAACCACACAGGCTGCTGTTCAGGAAACTTCAACCGGAGGATTACACCAGGCATTAAAGGTTAAATTTATTGAAGGTGGTGCCGGATTTATGAGTACCATTGCAATCTGTATGATCCTGGGCCTGGCTTTCTGTCTTGAAAGAATTATATACCTGAGCTTGGCCGATGTTGATCCGGATGCTTTCCTGAATAAAGTAGGAGGTGCATTGGACAGAGGTGACGTTGAAGCTGCAAAAGTTATTGCACGCGGAACAAGAGGCCCTGTTGCATCCATCATCTATCAGGGACTTCTCCGCCTCGATCAGGGAGCAGATGCAGTAGAGCGCTCCATTGTTTCCTATGGCGGTGTGCAGTCAGGATTACTGGAGAGAAACCTTTCATGGATCACCCTCTTCATCGCTATTGCCCCCCCTTCACTCGGATTCCTTGGAACCGTAGTAGGTATGGTTATGGCATTCGATGATATTCAGAGAGCAGGCGATATGAGCCCTACTATTGTGGCCGGTGGTATGAAAGTGGCTTTGATCACGACTGTAGGGGGGTCTTATCGTGGCTATTATCCTTCAAATTATTTACAACTACATTCTTACAAAGATGGAAGGTATCCTTAACAAAATGGAAGACGCCTCTATCACTTTCCTTGATCAGGTAATTAAATATAACATTAAATACAAAAACTTGTAATAATTATGGCTGTAACTAAAATACACAGAACTTCCAGAATGGTTCTCATGATAGGGGGGGTTGCAATTTCCCTTGTTGTGCTGGGCCTGTTCTATTTAGGAGGTCAGGCATCGGCACAAGATAAAGTGATTGCCGAGCTAAGTCAGCCTAAATATACTGATGCGATATTGTATTGGGCTTATTTTCTGCTGATTGTCACGGTAGTTGTTTTGATTGGATTTGCTGTGTCAGATTTTATAAGAGGATTGAAAGAGAATCCCAAGAAGGCATTAAGTGGATTTTTAGCTATACTGGCTTTGGCGGCATTATTAATATTCTCCTTTGTCATGGGAGATGGAACGCTGTTGAATATTCCAGGATATTCAGGTCCGGATAATACACCTCCAACCTTGAAATTGACCGATATGTGGCTTTACTCATGCTATTTTATGCTGATAGTAACGGTGTTGGCAATGATTGTAATGCCTATGTTGAAGGTGAAGAAAAATGACATTATCGTAAGGCTTTTTGACCTGGCACAAGCATGCTTGTGCCAGGTCATAGCCTGAAAACGAACGAATTAATGTAACGATTCGTAACAAGAATCAATAAAAATGTTTTAATATGCCAAAATCAAGTAGAAAAGTTCCGTCACTCAACGCAAATTCAATGGCTGACATTACCTTTTGCTGCTGACTTTTTCATACTTGTTTCTAGTATGGATACGGATTCCGGTTTGGCTCGTCGCCTCCCGGCACCTCCACAGTCAGAAGAGCAAACATCGGTAGACGTACAGCGCAGGAATCTGCTGGTAGTACTGGTAAATGCCCAGAACGAAACGATGGTTCAGAACCAGCTTACCAGAGAGTGGTATTCCAATGAAAGAGAGTTGCGTGGAGAACAAGGTGGAAAAGTGGCTTTAAAAGATATGGTGAAAGAGTTCGTACTTAATACTTCAAATAGTCCGTCACTTCCGGAATTATCCGAAGAGGACTTCGGAGCGCCAATAGGTACGGTGCCTGTTACCTCTGCCCATGTGATCTCTATACAAAATGATGCTACTACCAGCTATAAGGCTTATATTGCAGTGCAGAATGAGGTGGTAAGAGCATATAATGAGTTGAGGGAAGAGGGAGCAAGGAAATATTTCAACATCTCTTATGATGAGCTGACGGAAGAACAAAAAGATCAAATTAACAAGCTCTATCCTCAACGTATTTCTGAGGCTGAGCCTAAAACTATGGGGGGGAGGGAAAATAATGGGAAAATTTAATAAATCAGGTAAAAGAGAAATGCCTGAGTTGAATTCATCGTCTATGCCCGACATTATTTTCGCTATTCTGTTCTTCTTTATGGTTACTACTACCATGCGTAGTGAAGAAGTGATGGTAAGAATAAAACTTCCTACAGCCTCTGAAGTACAGAAGCTTGAAAAGAAGTCGCTGGTGACTTATATCAATATCGGCCCACCACAGGATGTGAGATTGGGAACAGGTACTCAAATGCAGTTGAACGACAGGTTTGCACAGGTGGCAGATATACAGAATTATATTGCCCAGGAAAAGGCTAGTATGAATGAGGCCGACCAACCTTTAATGACTGTCTCAATTAAGGCTGATGAAGATACGCGCATGCAGTATATTACCGATGTAAAACAGGCATTGCGTCAGGCGTATGCATTAAAGATCAGTTATTCAGCCCGAAAGGGAGAGAACTGATACAGTGCTGAACTAATGTAAATTAAAAAAACCGGATCACTCTCAAATGGTCCGGTTTTTTTACATATTAGCCTGTAATTGAGGCTCTTTTTTTATTTACTTTTATTGAAATTTCGTGTGCGTTTTGTTATTTTCTATTCCTTGCGAACGACAATGTTTTCTGACACGTTAAGGATTACCTGATTTCACCCATTCCATCACATTGGCGGGCGCCCGTTTTGCCATAAGCTCACGCTTCATGAAGTCCATATAGGGCATTACGTGATGATAAAACTGATAGTACCCCCCCTCGCACAGATAATTTAACCCGTCATTACCATATCTGTCTTTAACAAAACGGTTCTTTGGGCATTCGCCGTAGCAAGCAAACAGAACATCACATTCTCGGCATTGCTGAGGCAGTTTATCAAATTTATTGTTACCGAATTCAAGCTGTTCCTGTGAATACATCATTGCTGTAAGAGGTTTGGAGTAGATGTTTCCAAGGCGGTATTCGGGAAATACAAAATGGTCACACGAGTAAACATCGCCGTTAAACTCTATTACCCCGGCATGGCCACACGTTTTGCCATAGTGCAAACACCTGGTTGTTCACCAACCCAGTTGGCCAGCGTTGAGTCAAATATCTGTATGAACATTTCTCCTACATCCTGCTTAACCCATTCATCGAATATTGCACATAGGAAGTTTCCCCATTGCCTGGCTGTCACTGAAAAGGGCGCCAGCTCTACTTCACTATCAGTATCTTTTGCAGTAGCTAGTTTCAGGGGGGGTGAACTGTTCTTGTGCAGACGTTCAACAATGGGGGGGTAAACTGTACGAAACGGCAACCTGTAATCTTTGAAAAACGGTAGAAATCGAGAGGATAATCTGCATTGTAATCATTCACTACTGCCATACAATTGAATTCTACACCGTGTTTATTCAGTAGTTCAATACCCTTCATTACACGGTGAAAAGATGGCCTGCCCATCTTGTCACGGCGATATTCATCGTGAAACTCTTGTGGCCCATCGATTGAAATACCCACAAGAAAATTATTTTCCTTGAAGAAAGTACACCACTCATCGTTGAGAAGGGTGCCGTTTGTCTGTATTGAGTTATCTATATGTCTCCCCGGGCATACTTCTTCTGTAGTTCCAAAGCTTTTTTTTATAGAAAGAGACCGGACGCATTAGCGTTTCACCTCCGTGCCAGGTGAACATAACCTGTGGCATGGTCTGGGAGTCGAGGTATTGCTCTATGAATTTTTCAAGGAGCTCTTCACTCATCACCTGATTCTTATTTCCATATAGAATTGCCTTCTCCAGATAGTAACAGTAATTGCAATCGAGATTGCATTTCGAGCCTACCGGCTTTAACATTACATACATTGGCCTGGCAAATGGGGCATATGTTGGCATATTGTGGGTTTATAGAATTTATTTGTACCGCAAATATAAACAAAACATGCAATTATCCGGTTCAATGACTGGTAAGATTCAAAAAAAACACTATGAGGAGCATAGAATAATTTTTTTCTATTTTTGAGAAGAATGGGTTAAATAAAAAAAATGGGTAAGCTTACTATATCGCGCCGCTACAACCAAATACCCTTGCTTCGGTCAAGACCTGGGGGATTCATTGGGAGCTGGCCGTATAGGACTTACCCAAGTGCAAAGATACGGTTTTTTTTAGTTACAAAATGGTTAAATTGATTTTTACTATTCATGCACTTTTTTTTATCTTTGTAAATATTTGCACTATTAAAGCATTGTACTATTAACGCAACTTTAACTTTTTTTTAGAGAAAAATCATATCAAATACAATTTAATTATGAATATCGCTGACCGGTTTATTAAATACGCACGTATCGATACTCAATCGGATGAGGAAAACATGCAAACTCCGAGTACCAGGAAACAGTTCAATCTGGCAAAGGAGGTAGAAAAGGAAGCATTGGAGATGGGATTGACAGATGTAAGCCTCGATAATAACTGTTACCTGATGGCTACATTACCGACTAATACAAAGAAAAAGGTCCCTGTTATAGGATTTATTGCACATTTTGATACAAGCCCTGATATGAGCGGTGAAAATGTGAATCCGCGCATCGTAAAAGCATATGATGGAAAAGATATTGTGTTAAATAAGGAACAATCTGTGGTTTTATCACCGTCTGACTTTCCTGAATTATTGCGTCATGTGGGTGAAGATATTATTGTAACAGATGGGAATACACTTTTGGGAGCTGATGATAAAGCCGGTATAGCCGAAATTATGAACGCTATGCAATACCTTACTGATCATCCCGAGATTGAACATGGAAAAATACGTATAGGTTTTACTCCTGACGAAGAGATCGGTAGAGGGGGGGCAGACAAGTTTGATGTTGAAAAATTCGGTGCCGAATGGGCTTATACAATGGACGGAAGTGAAGTGGGGGGGAGCTGGAATATGAAAATTTTAATGCAGCCTCGGCTAAGATAGTTATACATGGTAGAAACGTTCATCCAGGTTATGCGAAAAACAAAATGATTAACGCACTTAACATAGCCAACAAGTTGATTAATCTGCTCCCGCATAACGAACGTCCTGAGTCGACAGAAGGATATGAAGGATTTTTCCATCTTATTTCTTTGACCGGGACAGTGGAAGATGCCAAAATGTCGTTTATTATTCGTGACCATGACAGGAAAAATTTGAGGAACGCAAGTCGCTGATGATAAATGCTGTTGAGATGTTGAACCAGATATATGATGGACGCATCACAATAGAGATGAAAGATCAGTACTATAATATGCGTGAAAAATTGAACCTGTAAAACATGTCATAGATTACGCTTACAGAGCCATGGAAGAGGTGGGTGTAAAGCCAAATATAAAACCAATTCGTGGTGGGACTGATGGAGCACGTTTGTCGTTCATGGGTTTACCCTGTCCTAATATTTTGCTGGAGGAATGAATTTCCATGGGAAATATGAATTCCTTCCAATTCCTTCAATGGAGAAAGCCTCAGAAGTGATTGTAAAAATCGCAGAACTTGTAGCAAAAGATTATTAATATAATTAAAATATTGACTAATAATATGAAAAGGACTCCTTTTACAGATATGCATATTGCACTTGGTGCAAAGATGCACGAATTCGCCGGGTATAACATGCCTATTGAATATTCAGGTATCATTGATGAGCATCAGACAGTAGTGAATGGTGTTGGTGTTTTGATGTGTCGCATATGGGTGAGTTTTGGGTGAAAGGCCCAAAAGCCTTAGAGTTTTTGCAGAAAGTGTGTAGTAACGATGCATCTGCCCTTAGGATCGGAAAGGCTCAGTACACCTGTTTCGTAAATGGAAATGGAGGCATTGTTGATGACTTTATTGTTTATCATTACGAACTTGAGAAATACCTGCTGGTTGTAAATGCAGCCAATATTGAGAAAGATTGGGCTTGGTGTCAGAAACACAACACAATGGGTGCCGAACTTGAGAATGCATCAGCCATATGGCGCAGCTGGCAGTGCAGGGACCCAGGGCAATTAATACACTGCAGAAACTGACTAATGAGGATCTGGCTGCAATACCTAATTATGCCTTTGTTAACGGTACATTTGCAGGTGTTGAGAACGTAATTATTTCAAATACAGGCTACACAGGTGCCGGTGGATTTGAACTCTATTTCTATCCGGAACAGGGTCAGATAATTTGGGATGCCATTTTGATGCAGGTGAAGAGTTCGGTATCAAACCCATAGGCTTGGGTGCACGCGATACATTACGCCTCGAAATGGGATATTGTCTATACGGAAACGATCTTGACGACACAACAACACCGCTACAGGCAGGTTTGGGATGGATTACCAAATTTACTGACAACAAACCGTTTATTGGCAGAGAGGTGCTGGAAAAGGAGAAGTCTGAGGGAGTATCTCGTAAACTTTGTTGTTTTGAACTGGTTGATAAAGGAATTCCCCGCCACGGGTACGAGATTGTTAATGCCGGGGGGGGAGAGGTTGTAGGGAATGTGACTTCTGGAACAATGTCACCAATGCTGAAAATTGGAATCGGTATGGGATATGTCAAGCCGGAATTGGCAAAGCAGGTACTGATATCTATATAAAAGTTCGGAATAGAAATCTGAAGGCAACAGTGGTAAAACCGCCCTTCAGAAAATAGTAAGATTCAGTTTCAGACATAAATCATCTTTCGGGTCATTCCGCCATCAATGATGAAGTTTTGTCCCGTGATGAAGCTGTTTTCGGGATTCATAAGGAAGAGGACCATACGTGCAATATCCCAGGCATTGCCCACACGCCCCGAGGGATGTTGCAGGTGGTCTTCCCGGGATAACAGGGCTTGTTTGGCAACCGATTTTTTTTGAGCGCTGAGACATCAATCCATCCCGGGCTGATTGAATTTACACGTACATTTGGTGCCAGGCTTACTGCCATGGCATGGGTGAGAGAGAAGATGCCGCCTTTGCTGGCTGAGTAAGATTCGGTGTTGGCTTCGGACTGAAATGCCCTTGTGGAGCACATATTAACGATAGCCCCCCCTTCGATTCTTCAAGATAAGGCGCAAGATACTTACTGCATAGAAACGTGCCGGTGAGGTTAGTGGCAATAGCCCTGTTCCACTCTTCAAGGGAAAGCTTATCCATTGGCTTGGAAACCTCATATACGGCATTGTTGACCAGTCCGTATGTGTTGCCAAACTTTTTTTACTGCAGCCCTGATGGAGGACCTGATGCTCACCTCATTTGAAACATCGGTAATAAAGAAATCGCAGCGACGTTTGTTGAGGTGGGGACGAAGCTCTTCCATCGCTTCGCTGTCAATATCAAATATAGATACGGTATAGCCGTTTTTAAGCAGTTCCTGAGAAATAACTCTTCCGATGCCTTGTGCTCCTCCTGTGACTATAATATGTGGCAGTTTTGTCTGTTTCATGCCGCAAGTAAATAAATCAGCAACAACCGGACTTTAACTATAAATATTCTTTTTGCCGGCCAAAAGAGTATTTTTAAGTAGCGATACTATGGTCATTGGGCCTACACCTCCGGGAACGGGAGTTATGTATGAGCATTTAGGGGGGGCAACCTCGTTAAAGGCAACATCACCGGTGAGCTTGAACCCTGATCTGGTTTTGTTGCTTGGTACGCGAGTTGTGCCTACATCAATTACTACCACTCCCTCTTTAACCATATCCCTTTCAGAAATTCCGGTACTCCCAGAGCAGCAATAATGATGTCGGCCTGCAGGCAAATCTCTTTGATGTTAGGAGTGCGGCTGTGGCAAACAGTTACTGTACAATCGCCAGGATAGCTTTTTGCATCATCAGCATGGATACCGGTTTCCCGACAATATTGCTTCGTCCCAATACCACGCAGTGCTTTCCCCTTGTTTCTATATTGTATCTTCTCAGCAACTCAACTATTCCTGAGGGTGTTGCAGACAGAAAGCAGGGCATCCCCCAGCGACATGCGTCCTACATTTACCGGATGAAAACCGTCTACATCTTTGCGATAATCAATTGCTTCGGTAATTTTAGTTTCCGAAATATGTTTTGGTAATGGCAGTTGCACGATAAAACCATCGATACCGGTATCGTTGTTCAGCCTGTCAACACATGCCAGAAGTTCTTCTTCGGTGACATCATCTTCGTATCGTATCAGGGTGGACTTGAATCCCACCTCTTCACACGACTTCACCTTGTTAGCCACGTAGGTTTCGCTGCCTCCGTCGTGCCCCCCACAAGTACCGCTGCCAGATGAGGAGTTTTACCTCCGGCCGCTTTGATAAGTGCTACCTCTTCGGCAATCTCTTTTTTTTATTTGTGCCGCAACTGATTTTCCATCAATCAATTCCATAATTTGCTGTTTATTATCTTTTAGTATTAGGATGTCAGTTCTCAGCGTTCGGTTCTGAATTCTGAATTCCCGGTTTCAAGTTTTCAATTTTCTGAATTATGATTTTCAGTTTTATCTTCTGCGCATTTTCCTCATCGTCTGCCGTCCACCGCCCGATGTCATCATGCGCATCATCTTTCGGGTTTCATCGAACTGCTTGATAAGTTTATTTACCTCTTGAACGTTGGTGCCGCTCCCTTTGGCTATGCGGGCCCGACGGCTACCATTAAGTATTTCGGGGGGGTTGCTGCGTTCCTGAGGTGTCATGGAACGGATAATAGCTTCAATACCCTTAAAGGCATCGTCATCAATATCCAGGTCTTTAATCTGTTTACCTACACCGGGAATCATTGATGCAAGGTCTTTAAGGTTACCCATTTTCTTTATCTGCTGAATCTGGGCAATGAAATCGTTAAAATCGAACTGGTTTTGGCAATCTTTTTTTGAAGGCGACGAGCCTCCTCTTCATCGTACTGCTCCTGCGCTTTCTCGACAAGCGAAACAATGTCGCCCATCCCCCAGGATACGATCAGCCATACGTTCGGGATGAAATACATCTATGGCATCAAGCTTCTCGCCGGTACCCACAAACTTAATAGGCTTGTCTACAACAGACCTGATTGAAAGAGCAGCCCCCCCACCACGCGTATCACCGTCAAGTTTAGTAAGAACAACGCCGCTAAAGTCGAGCCGCTGGTTAAACTCTTTGGCTGTGTTCACGGCATCCTGCCCTGTCATGGCGTCCACCACAAAGAGAATTTCTTGAGGGTTGATTGCTTTTTTTTATGGATTCTATCTCGTTCATCATCTGCTCATCAATAGCCAAACGGCCTGCGGTGTCGATGATGATAAGGTCTTTACCGTGCTGACGGGCATATTGAAGGGCATTTTGTGAAATTTTTACCGGATTCTTATTATCCTCTTCAGAATATACTGCCACTCCAATCTGTTCCCCCCCCAGTACCTTAAGCTGTTCAATGGCAGCAGGACGGTAAACGTCACCAGCCACAAGCAACGGGCTTTTACCGCGTTTGCTTTTGAGCATGTTTGCCAGTTTGCCGGAGAAGGTGGTTTTACCCGATCCCTGCAACCCCCCCGACATTAGAATTATTGCCGGGCTACCTTTTATATTAATATCAACAGCAGAGCTACCCATAAGGGTTGCCAGCTCATCATGAACAATCTTTACCATCATCTGCTCGGGCTTCACGGCGTTTAGTACGTCTTGCCCGAGTGCCTTCTGTTTAACGGTTTCAGTAAACTCCTTCGCTGTTTTATAGTTTACGTCTGCATCGAGCAAAGCACGGCGTACCTCCTTAAGGGTTTCAGCAACGTTTATTTCGGTAATCTTGCCCTGGCCTTTCAATATTTTAAACGACCTCTCGAGTCTTTCGCTTAAATTCTCAAACATAATTTTTAGTTTTAATTCACTTCACGGACACAATGTGCGCAAAAGCGGAGGTCAATCCGAAAAAAGGCACAGTGTGAAAACGATTCATTGTATGGATGATAATAAATGATTATAAGTGATGAAACAGTTTCACTATTTTGAATACAAAGATAATGAAAAAAAGGTTTACCCTGAAAAAGTGAAAGTGTACATTTAAAATAACTATATTTGTTCCGGAATTATGACTTTCTCCCCCCCTCAACGACAGAAGAGTGGCATCGGCCCCCCTTCTAATAATTGAGTGGACTGAATACTTTAACAAAAATGAATGTAAAAAAAAGCAAACAAGCTGCAAAATTTTATTTATCTATCTATTACCGCGGCAATAGTGACGATAGTGTTGAAATTTTACGCCTACTATATAACCGGATCAATGGGTTTTTTTGTCGGATTCGTTGGAATCATTCGTTAACCTGTTTGCGGCTATTTTGCCCTGATTATGTTAAACCTGTCTCAGAAACCTGCCGACGATGGACACGATTACGGGCACAGTAAAGCAGAGTATTTTTCCAGTGCTGCCGAGGGAGCCTTAATTCTTGTTGCAGCCTTTAGCATTATATTGAGTGCCATCAACCGTATTATTAATCCAAGACCGCTGGAAAATATTAACACCGGGTTGCTGTTTTCTTTTTTTTGGCATCACTGGTTAATCTGTTGGTGGGGATCGTATTAATTAAAAATGGGAAAAAAAACAAATCATTGCTTCTTGAAGCTGATGGTAGACATCTTATGACCGATGTATGGACCTCGGTAGGGGGGTTATTCTGGGGGGGATCATCGTGGTTAAATATACCGGGTGGCTCATTATCGACCTGTAATTGCCATACTGGTAGCTATAAACATTATTTATACCGGATATATTCTGATCAGCCGTTCAGCCAGCGGTTTGATGGATGCGGCAATACCCGAGGATGATCTGAAGAAAGTAATCATCTATCTTGAATCATTGAAAGATAAACAGATTGAATACCATTCACTTCTGACACGGGCCGCAGGTCAACGAAAATTTATCTCAATGCATCTGTTGGTCCCGGGAGAATGGACTGTAAAAAAAAGGGGGGGCACGATTGTGCCGATGATATTGAAGAGGCTATTGTTGAAATGTTTGACGAGCCGGTTACCGTTTCAACCCATATCGAACCTGTGGAAGATCCGGCCTCGTTAAAGGATATCGGCATCGATCGTCAGAAGCGCCACAAGGGCCAGCAAGTTACCCCGTAGTATCGGCATCTATAAACAGAATCCATGCAAGGGCCGGCTAATAAAATAAAAACCCGGAAGTTATTTAATAACTTCCGGGTGCCTCCCGGCCAAGGCTGATTTCTTCAATTCCGTGGCTTTTATTATTCTGAAAAATGAATATAACAGAATGCTCGCAGCAATTTTTTTTACTTGCATTGCAAAGCAGAAAGCTTATCAAACTCAACAAATTATGCCGTTTGCTTATTGATGAATATGTTATGCAATTGCTGAACCCATGAGAAATGCAGCTGCAAGCGACACTATAGCATATAACTCCGGGAATACAGCCAGGATAAGAGTGTTGCTAAACGCATCGTGCCCCCCCTGACCGATAGCAACCACACCGTTAGCACAAACCTGTCCCTGACGTATAGCAGAAAGTAGTCCTACGAATCCCAGAGCAAGCCCTGCAGCTAATGTTGCCATTGCCTGAATAAATGTGATGTCGGGAGTCAACACCCCCGAAGATACTCTCAAACATGAAGTAGCCGGCAAAACCGTACAATCCTTGTGTACCGGGAAGAGCTGTTAATACTAGAAAATTACCAAATTTCCCGTCCACCTTTTTAGCTGCTCCAATGGCAGCATTTCCAACTATAGTAACCCCGTAGGCGCTTCCAATGCCAGAAAGGGCAATCATCACTGCTATACCTACATAGGCAATTAATAAATTTGTTTCCATTCAGTTGTTTTAATTTATATGTTGTTTTATTGATATTTTTAATTTTTAAAGGGGTTGTATTTTTCCCGCCTCCTGTAAACTCAGAGTTGTTGTAAAATTCAACAAACGTAAGCCGCAAGGGATGTACAAATGCTCCGAGTGCGTTCATGAATATGGTTATGGCGTGTCCGATAACGAAGATAAGGACAGTTACTACCGGTCCTAAGATAGCTTTATCGGGACTCATTCCGGTAGCAAGGCTTGTGAATACACTTGCCAGAATGCCTCCCGACAGCCCCAGCGCGAAAAGGCGTACATAAGATAAAACATCTCCCAGCAATCCGGTGGCCATATTGTATGTATCCCATAAAGACAGCCCAATATTTACGAAAATATTCTTTCCGGGAGAGTTAAAGAATATAATAGGTATTGCAGATGACATCATAACAATATTATGTGCAGTACCACCCATTTGCAAAATTCGGGAACAGATAAGCTACGATTATACTCAGTAGTAGTGTAAACCAACCTATTGTAGATACAGCATAGGGAAAACCGAACTGTTTTATCCGGTTTATACATTTCATGACCATGCCAAACATAATCTGAATTATTCCTAGAACGAGTGAGAGAATAAACATTTGTGAATTCTCAAAAAAGATCTGATCTTTCATATTCCGGAAGAACGGAGCGTTGATATCATAAATGTTATAACCGAAAAAAACCACCGGTAAGCAGGCCGCATACCATTGTGGAGGCACCCAGTATCTGTACAAGAGTCATGATGCCTTTAAGTGATTTTTCTATTTTGTCCTTTTTCAGAATTTTTATAAGTGTTCCCAAGATAAAGAGGAAAGCACCATAACCTATGTCACCCAGCGCCAATCCGAAAAAAAATCATGTAAAACGGCGCAAAGAAAGGAGTCAGGTCCACCTCATTATACTTTGGCATCATATAGAGTTCGGCAATAGGCTCGAACATACGAGAAAATCTATTGTTTTTGAACTTAATTGGCACATCGTCTCCGGGCAATGGATCAGAAGTTTCAAAATATACACTTTCTTTGGCAAGGTAGCCGGTGATCTCTTTAACATTGTCTTCCGGAGCCCAGCCCTGCAGCAGTATTATTTTGTTGTCAGCCACAGGAGTGGAGCTTTGAACAGCCTTGGTAAATACAATTTTATCTTCAAGCTTCTTTATTGCAGCCTTCACCGATGGCAGGTCGTCAGACATCTTTTCAAGTGCTTCATCCTGATGCCTGATCTTCTCCTTTATAGACTCTATCAGCTTGTTTAGCGATTCCAATGACACATCTGGCATCTTAACCTCTTCAATGTTAAGTAGTTCTGCCATATTATTATTTTTTTGTCACCGTAACAAAATAGGTCCTTGAAGACTCTTTATTTATGACAACTGCATCGTAAAGTGTTTCCCACTCCTTATCATATTGATTGTCCGGAGCAATGAAGAAGTTGATCCGGTATCCGGCTCTCTCAAGTTTTTTTTAATATTTTCCGGATCAAAGTTACCCCATGGTTTCAGTAAGTTGCTCTCTTTTATACTGACCTGGAGCTGCTGGTTGAGTGACGACTTGAAGTTCTCTATCTTCTCTATCTCTTCAGGGATTCGTTGGCCGAGTTCGATATCCGGCTCATTGAAAGAATCTTCATTGTTATTATCTCTATATCTTTTCAGAGTCTTTACTGCTCCTTCAAGTTGTTTTAATTTAGAAGTGTATGGATAGAGTTCTTCTTCGTCAAGTTCAGTCCGGTCCTGTTCTACAATATGGATCATTCCCAAATTGCGCAGTTCTATTAGGAACTGTTCATAATCTTTATGGAAAGCCAAAAAGATAAATTTTTTTCATTTTTGCTACCATATTTCTTCTCCTTTCTCCCTTTTTCTTTCCTGTTGAGAACGCATAATCTTTTGTGATGATTTGGAGAGATTCTCCTCATCTTCAAGGTAACGTTTGATTTTCAAAATCGCTTCCTGATATCCCGGTATCTGTACCTTCTCGAATAGGTTCACTTTTTGGGTTGTTTTCTTCCTTGCATGTTCAAGGCGATTGAGCCTGATTTCATGAAAATCGCGGCGAATAGCTGTCTCGGCAAGCTCTTCAAGAGTTTTCACCCCCCGTCGAGAAACCATTTCGGGCGGCTGAACAGGCTGAACTGTTTGATTTCGAAATCAACACTGTCAAGCATGGGAATCAGCACTCCCGCAATTTTCCTCTTCGAAAGATGCACATCTTTAACACTTATCAGGCTGGGATCGAATTCAATCCACATTCCCATCATCTTCTTGTATGAAATCACCTTTGCCTCAAGATCTTTTTCAAGCAATTTGATTTCATCTTTGGCTCTTTTTACCTCCGTCCGAAGTGCTGTCTCCTTATTCTGTAAGGTGGGAAGTGCCCTCTCACGTACAGTCAGTTGTTTTTCAAGCAGCTGACGGGAAGTTTTATTATATTGAAATTTAATAGCCATTTTTTTATTTCCAATACTTATCCACTAACTCTTGTTTCATATTAACCTCGGTTGGTTTGAAGTATTTTGAAAGCAGCTCCCAAGTTTTATCAAGCATCTCCACCGTATTCAGATTTACGTTTATAGCAAGTATGTATTCTGAATAATCTTTCGCGAACGACAATGTCCGCTGATCATAATCGGTCAGATCGAAGCCGTTTTCCAGTTTGGTTTTAGCATTTGCAGCGTCGGCATAAAGTCTTACTGCTGCATTCATCAATTGCGGATGATCGTCCCTCGTTTTCTTGCCCTGTACAAGTTGTTTTAGTCGCGAGAGAGAGCGGAATGGATCAACAATAACCTTTCCCACATCGCTGTCGAGGCGCAGGAAGAGTTGTCCCTCAGTAATATATCCCGTATTATCAGGGACTGCGTGAGTAATATCACCTCCTGAAAGTGTGGTAACTGCAATAATGGTTATAGAGCCTCCTGAAGGGAACTGGGCCGCTTTCTCGTATATTTTGGCCAGGTCGGAGTATAGCGATCCGGGCATTGAATCCTTCGACGGGATCTGATCCATGCGGTTTGACACAATAGATAGAGCATCGGCATATGAGGTCATATCTGTAAGCAGCACCAGCACCTTCTCGTTTTTATCGACTGCGAAATATTCAGCTGCCGTCAATGCCATATCTGGTACCAGGAGCCGTTCTACAGCAGGGTCTTCGGTGGTGTTCATAAAAGAGATGATCCGGTTTAATGCACCAGCGTTACTGAATACATTCTTGAAGTAAAGGTAGTCATCGTTTGTCCATCCCATCCCCCAGAATAATCTTGTCGGTCTCTGCACGAAGGGCCACTGTAGCCATTACCTGGTTGAACGGTTGGTCAGGATCGGCAAAGAAAGGTATCTTCTGTCCCGATACAAGCGTATTGTTCAGGTCTATACCTGAAATTCCCGTTGCTATAAGCTCCGAAGGTTGTTTCCTTCTTACAGGGTTAACAGAAGGGCCACCGATGGGACGCTCTTCACCTTCGGGTACCGGGCCGCCGTCTATGGGATCACCGTAAGCATTGAAAAAAAACGGCCTGCAAGTTGATCGCTTACCTTAAGAGAGGGTGATTTTCCCATGAAAATCACTTCGGCATTGGTTGATATACCTTCGGTACCCCCCCCAAAAATCTGCAGAGTAACCTCGTCGCCCATTATTTTTACTACCTGTGCCAGTCGCCCTTCCACTGTAGCCAGTTCATCATAACCCACATTGGTTGCTCTCACAGAGCAGGTGGCTTTCGTGATTTGGGTAATTTGCGTATATATTTTCTGAAATGCTTTTGCCATAACTTCAATCTATTTTTTGATAAGCCAATTGGTTCAGCTTGCTGTAGTATTTATTAAACCTCTCTGATTTGAATTCTGAGTAATTCATCTGTCTGCCGGTATTTATCACCTTCTTGAAAAAAATCAGCCACATCGTTGAAGTTGTCAAATTCGAAATCGGTGCGACAGATATCGATTACCAGGTCAAGAATATATTTCTGACGTTCTATTGGTGTAACTGCATCAATATCATCAAATGCATCTTGCTGCAATATGATGAAATCTATCAATTCAGATTTCCAGAATGTAATATGATACTCTACCGGCACGCCGTCATCTCCCAGAATATTTATCTGTTCGGCAATCTCCTTTCCACGAAGGAGGCGGGTCTTTGCCTCATTTACTTTTTCTGTCCAGTCGGTTGATATATGCTCAGAAATATACTCTTCAAACTCAGGATATTCAATATATTTCGAATATGATTCTATAGGGTTGATAGCAGGATACCTTTTTTTTATCGGCACGATCCTGTTCAAGTGCGTAATAACAACGGGCAACCTTTTTTTGTGTTTTCGGTCACCGGCTCTTTGAGGTTACCCCCAGCGGGTGATACTGTACCGATAAAGGTAATTGATCCCTCCTTGTCATTATTCAGGATCACGTGCCCTGCCCGGCCATAGAAATTGGATATAATAGCTGAGAGGTCCATAGGAAAGGCATCGGGGGGGCCCGGTAGCTCTTCCAGCCGGTTACTCATCTCACGCAACGCTTGTGCCCAACGTGAAGTAGAGTCCGCCATCAGAAGTACTTTCAAGCCCATTGAACGGTAATATTCACCAATTGTCATAGCTGTATAGACCGAAGCTTCACGTGCCGCCACAGGCATGTTTGAAGTGTTTGCTATTATGATTGTACGCTCCATAAGCTTGCGCCCGGTGTGCGGATCAACAAGTTCGGGAAATTCAGTAAAGATCTCCACAACCTCGTTTGCACGTTCACCACATGCGGCTATGATTACTATATCGGCCTCTGCCTGTTTTGAGATGGCGTGCTGAAGCACAGTTTTCCGGTGCCGAAAGCCCCTGGAATAAATCCCGTTCCACCTTCCACTATCGGATTCAGGGTATCTATGGAGCGAACACCCGTTTCTAGCAACCTGTATGGCCTTGGTTTCTCTTTATAAGCTGTGAGGGGTATTTTTACGGGCCATCGCTGAATCATATTCAGCTCCGTTTCATTGCCGTTTTGGTCTTCCACCACTGCTACTGTTTTATAGATATTGTAATCTCCTTCCTTCGCAATGCTTTTAATGATGTACTCATCTTTCATCTTAAAGGGAACCATAATCTTATGAGGTTGATAGTTCTCGTCCACCTCACCCAGCCAGGATCCCGCGGTTACCTTTTCCCCCCCCGGTTTGGCAATAGGTTTAAAATGCCATAGCTTCTCTTCATCGAGTGGGAATGTGTACTCACCGCGTTTCAGGAAAACACCATCCATTTTATCAAGATCGTTCTCCAACCCGTCGAGGTTCCGCTCAAGGAGCCCGGGTCCCAGTACTACCTCAAGCATATGGCCCTGAAATTCCACTTCTGCTCCTACAGTAAGTCCACGTGTGCTTTCGAAAACCTGAATGTAGGCATTCTTTCCGATTACCTTGATAACTTCCGACATCAATCTGGTCCCATCCAGATCGATGTAAGCGATCTCATTTGAGCAACAGGCCCATCCGCATCAACGATGACTAGATTGGATATGATCCCTTTAACTATTCCTTTTGTCAACATATATGTTTTTTTTAATTTGTATCGGTATTAAAATTCTTCCGGTAGGTTTGTCTGATTCTTCAGATTGGAAATAATTTCCCGAAATACACGTTCACCTTCTTTCGCGTTTAGCTTCACCCAACGTTCAAGGATTTGAAGTTTACATAGATAGGCGAATATGTATTCGATGTTGAAGTAGTCGAAAACGGTGTTCTCTTCAAGCCAGTTCCATCTGAACCTATCGGCCTTTCGCTCACGTTCATAAATATCCGATTCCTCTGATATGCGCTGTATAGTATCGAAATATTCCAGTTCACGACTAAGCCCGAAATCGCGTATGTTGGCATTATCTTTAATTATTTTTGCGATTTTATTACTTCCAACTATCACTTTTGTGATATCTATACCATATTTTTTTTGCATAGATTGCCGCGAGTATATTCCCGATATTCAGGTTGAGTTCGAACCATTCAGAAATCAGGCTGTTTTTAACTTCTATCCCATAGTCCATAAACAGGGAGGTGAGCAAATCTTCCCACAACCTTCCTCCTTGGGGGGGCTGCCCTTCCTCACTTAACCATATCCGGATAAATTTTTCGAAATAGGGCGGTATTTTTTTTATTTGTGACAGGAAGATCTTCTTTTACTCTTTCTAATGTTTCCAGTATATCTTCACGCGATAATTTTCCTGCAGGGTTCAGATCTGAATCTTTTTTTCAACAGTGTGAACAGATTCTCATTATCTGTCTTCAGGAAATATTTGCTCAATAGCTTCTGATCTGCCTGTTTTAATTCTGTGTCGAGCATTGATCTGAATTCTTCCACAGTGAAGGGAAGCTTCATGCTGTCGAAAGTGAAATCTGGCAGTCCGGATATAAAGTAGTAATATTGATTTTTAAAAAGCATATGCAAAATCAAACCGGTAATGGGGGGGAGATAAAAATCTCCTGTGTTAAAATAGAAGTTTTTGAATCTGAGGACGCAAGAACTCTCTGAAATATTCGATAAACTCCTCTTCTCCGAATTTTACTTTGTAGGAACCATCTTCAGGAGATAGTGTGAATCCTGTTTTAATACCACTCACTGTCTCAATCTTTAATCCTTTATCCAGGAGATTTTTGGCATTGGAGGCGATGTACGACTCAAGCTCCTTAGGATTTTTAACCCCCCCAATAGTTAAGGTTTCATCCTTAGACCAGTTCTGTATCAGCTCCACTATCAGTTTCTGCATAAAGGTTTTGTCCTCAACGGCAGCCTTCACATTCATCGAGGCCAGCTTGTCAGTTACGATGTTGGTAATCTCCGTTTTGAGTGCCTCGGAAGACTGAGCTGCGAACAGTTTTAGTTCCGCTTCGGTATGGCTTTTTAATTCTGCACTTTTCTTTTGGGCTGCAGCAATAATTTCAGCCGCCTCAGTTTTTGCTTCATCCAATATTTGCTGCTTTAAAGCTGTGGCTTCCGTAACTATTCTGTCGGCTTCTTCTTTGCCTTTCTCCACACCCTCGGAGTACAATTTTGAGGTAAGTTCCTGAATCTTATCCATATAGTAATATAATGATTTTATTTTTTTTGAGCCCGGGAAGTCGATATTCCAACCTGTCGGATATGGATTACCGGCACAATGCTGAAAATGCAAAGTGAACCCACAAATTTACAAAAAAAATAATGCAGAATTGTAATTTAATCAAATCAAAAATACCTGAATCGTACATTTATAAGTTTCAGGCTGCATTATTTTCGGATGAATTGTCGTTTTCACCATCTCTTTTTATTTGGCACTGTTTTTGCTTTTAATAGAACTATGGACAGGAAAATCTTCAGGCTTGCCATTCCAAATATTATTACCAACATTACCGTTCCATTACTGGGGGGGATGATTGATATTGCCATTGCAGGCAGGCTTGGCTCCGCAGTGTATATTGGTGCCATAGCCCTTGGTGCAAATATTTTTAACATGATTTACTGGAACTTTGGGTTTCTGAGGATGAGTTCAAGCGGTTTCGCCGCGCAGGCATACGGAGCAAGGGATCTATCGGAAGTTATGAACGTATTTATCCGTTCTCTGGCCATAGGGCTGGGAGTTGGCCTTATCATTGTTTTATTGCAATATCCCATTGGTGAGCTGGCTATTACTTTTATAAAGTCGGGCCCTGAGTCAGCAGAGCACGTGAAGAGCTATTTTCGTATTGTGGTGTGGGGGGGAGCGCCGGCAGTGTTGGGGGGGATGTATGCCTTTAAGGGGGGGTGGTTCATTGGTATGCAGAATGCAAGAATTCCCATGGTCATCGCCATCCTTAATAATCTGCTCAACATTTTGTTAAGCATGGTTTTTGTTTTTGGTTTCGGGATGAAGATCGAAGGAATTGCGTTAGGTACAGTGTTATCGCAACTAATTTCGCTACTGGCAGCAGCAGGCCTTTGGTGGAAGTATTACAGACGCCTTGTGGAATATGTCAGGAAGGAGACTGTTTGGGACAGGCAGGCTATTCGTCAATACTTCAGGGTAAACAGTGATATTTTTGTACGTACTTTTTTTTGTTGACTTTAGTTACCACTTTTTTTCACCTTTGCCTCTTCGGGGGGGATGGGAGAGGCCATATTGGCAGTCAATGCCCTTCTGATGCAGTTTTTCATGCTCTTTTCCTATTTTATGGATGGTTTTGCCTATGCCGGTGAGGCCCTGACCGGTCGGTTTATCGGTTCTAAAACCGGGAATACCTTCAGTGGATGATCCGTAGGATATTTTTCTGGGGGACTGTGGTGAGCCTTGTTGCCGTAATAGTTTATCTGATCTTTCCTTCTCAGATACTGCATATCATGACCAACGACCTTTATATTATTGAGCGAACCAAAGATTTCATGTTTTGGACATTGCTTATCCCCCCCGTTGCCGGCTTTGCTGCTTTTCTGTGGGACGGTATTTTTATCGGTGCTACGGCTTCCGCACAGATGCGTAATGCATGATACTCTCTTCTGCGCTTTTTTTTGCCTGCTATTTTATTATGTCCCACTGTGGGGCAATAATGGACTCTGGCTTTCTTTTATCCTCTACCTGCTGGTAAGAGGTGTTATGCAAACCATCTGGTCGCGGAAAGCTTTGTCTTTTTAATGCGATAGCTTGTTCTTAAAAAAAACCTTAAAATAGAAAATGATTATTTATAATAGCCTGAATATTAATGCCTATTTCAGCTAGCTTCTGCATTATCTGTTATCATTAACATCCTACTCCAGGTATCTACCTATTTTGCCACTGATCTGAAGCAGTGAGATCTCATAAAGCTTTGTGTTGTATTGCGCTGTTAAGAGTCGCTGTTCTGCTTCTAGCAGGCTATTTTGAGCCTCACGCAGTTCCAGCCCGGAGAGATCTCCGATCTTATACCGTTCCATGGCTATCTCGTAATTCAGTTCTGCATTTTCAAGGCTTTCGGACTCCAGCTTTGCCAACTCAATATTGTTCTGGTAAGCCATCCACATATTAGCAAAATCGCTTTGTATTGCAAGTTTACTTCTATCTATTTCCAGTTCCCTGTTTTGAATGGATATTTTTGCATTCTTCTGTTCTCTTCTGCGGTTGAATCCATCGAAGAGTGTGTATCCTAACGTAAGCCCGGCTGAAGGGCCCCCCCAGTTGCGCTGCCTGTCAATAGACCCAGTGTTGTAGTTGTAATTGGTGAACCCGTATCCGGTATTCAAACGGAGATAGGGATAGTTCCTGCTTTGCAGTTTTTTTTAGTTCAAGCTCGCTCAATGTTTTGTTCTTTTGTGTGAGTAGTAGCAGAGTGTTTTGCTGTAATGAAGCATCAAGAAGCTCATCCTGCGACAACATTGTATCGAAAAGGATGGTGGTATCTTCTGCCATGAAATTCCTGTTTACATCCACTCCCATCAGCTCGTTGAGCCTTATACGGGATCTGTTCAGTATCTCGTATTGCTGTATAAGCTGAGAGCTGTCGGCATTAAATAGACGCGGGCCTGTTGAAGGTCGAGGCGCGATAATGACCCAACCTGATAACGTGCCTCCACGATGCGTAATCGCTCCCTTGAAAGCGCTACGGCATATTGGAGATTACCTAGGCGGATCTGCTGTTGTACATAGTTGTAGTATTCAGCTGTTAAATTGGCTATGAGGTTCTCTAAAGACAGGCGGGTATTCAGTTCACCTACTGTCTGCAACTCCTGTAGCCGCTTATAGTTTGTTTGCACGCGGAAGCCCTCAAATAGAGTCCAGCTCAGGTTAACCGATGCATCAAGAGCCTGTGTGCCGGAGTTGCGGGTTTTTACAATATCTCCGCCTCCAGAGGGTGACTGATTGGTGTTGCTGCTACGCATGCTATACCCCCCCGAATTAAGGTTTACATCCGGTAAGAAGCCGGCATTCCCCCCCGGAGTGACATTGTTATCAGAGATCATTTCTTCATTGCGTGCTATCCGCAGGTCGTAATTATTCTCAATCCCAATCCTCAGGCATTCCTGCAGGTTTATCACACTTTGCGGTGATGTGATGAAAGGAATAAAGAAAAACAGTAACGACAGCACCTCTTTTATCTTCTTACTCATGTTGCAGTTTCTCATTATTTTTCTTCTTTTCTTTTGCTTTCCTGTCGGTGGAGAGATACATATACATTGCAGGTATGAGGTACAGGGTGAGCAGCGTGGAGATAAGCAGCCCGCCTACAACTACTGTCCCCCCCATCGCGATCCTGCCGTTCGCTCCCTCGCCTGTGGCGAACATAAGTGGAAGCAGACCGAGAACGGTTGAGATGCTTGTCATAAGTATCGGGCGAAACCTCTGTACTGAAGCCTCCACGATTGCCTGGCTCTTGTCAAGGCCGGTAGCCTGGCGCTGGTTAGCAAACTCAACAATGAGGATACCGTTCTTGGTAACCAGGCCAATAAGCATTATCAACCCTATCTGGCTGTAGATATTCATTGTCACCCCCGGTTATCCACATGAACAACAGTGCACCGAAAAGTGCCAGCGGAACAGTAAACATTATGACAAACGGGTCTTTGAAGCTCTCAAACTGAGCCGCCATCACGAGGAAGATCAGCAATAGAGCCAGCCCGAAAGCAAAGAGAAGGCTCGATGAACTCTCCCGGAAATTTCTCGACTCCCCCTCAAGGGCTGTCCTGAATGAATCGTCAAGCACTTCAGTTGCTATCCTGTCCATCTCTTCCAGTCCCTCCCCCCCCAATGAATATCCGGGTGCAAGCCCTGCTGATATCGTTGCGGAGTTAAACCGGTTATACCTGTATAGCTGAGGGGGGGCGACCGACTCTTGGAGTTTGACAAGGTTATCCATCTGGATCATCCGCCTGTCTGAATTTTTGATATAGATGGTTTTCAGGTCTACAGGTTTATTTCTCTGCTGACGGTTTATCTCTCCAAGAATCTGGTACTGTTTGCCGTTCATGTAAAAATAACCCATTCGTTGCCCGCTTAGAGCGTATTGCAAAGTCTGGCCGATGTCGCGGGTACTTACTCCCAGCATGGCTGCTTTATCTCGGTCTATCAGTATGCGTGTTTCGGGTTTGGTGAACTTCAAATCCACATCGGCCATCTGGAAGTAGGAGCTTGCATTTACCTTTTCCATGAAAAGGGGGATGAACTCCTGCAGCTTCTCAATATTGGGAGCTTGCAGCACATACTGGATGGGCATTCCGGCACGCCGCCCTCCAAAAGTAGACTGTTGCTGTACGAAGGCACGGGCAGCCGTTTCATTCCTTACGGCACGGGAAAGAGCATCGGCAATCTCCATCTGACTTCGTTCACGCTTATCCATATCAGGCAATACCAGCCGGACCATTCCGAACCCGCTTCGGGTCATGGTTATATTTGATTCTCTTTCTGGCGCGATAGAATCGGAAATATATGAGATCCGGTCGGTGTAGTCCCGTACAAATTCATAGGTTGCACCTTCAGGGGGGGCGGAACTTCTGATTATCACCTGCGAACGATCCTCAAGTGGAGCCATCTCGGCCGGTATGATTCCCTGGAAGAGAACAATGAGTATTGCCGAAATAATAACTACCGGCAAGACGAGCCATTTTTTTGTTTAGAAACAGATTCAGGGAGTTATTGTATATACTGTTCATCCCCCCCTTGAAAAAAAGCTCTGACTTTTGATAGAGTTTCGATGGCTTTCGTTTCCTCTTTAACATTTTGATGAGAGCATGGGGGGGACGAAAGACAAAGCTACAAATGAAGAGATGATAACGGCACCTGAAATAACAATGCTGAATTCCCTGAATAATCTTCCTGTCAGCCCTTCAAGAAAAACAATAGGAAAGAAGATAGCCACCAGCGTTACTGTTGTAGATACCACTGCAAAGAATATCTCTTTGGACCCTGTGATGGATGCCTGCCCGGGGTCCATCCCATTCTCAACCTTCTGATAGATATTCTCAGTTACTACTATGGCGTCGTCAACCACCAGACCGACTGCCAGTACTACCGCCAGCATCGACAATACATTGATTGAGAATCCCGCCAGATACATCACGAAGAATATACCGATAAGTGATATAGGTATTACCAGTGCCGGGATAAGGGTGACACGCCAGTTACGAAGGAAGACGAATATGATGAAAACCACCAGGATAAAAGCAATGATTACAGTTACTTGCACCTCCTCGATGGATGCCCTGATAAATTTAGTGTTGTCGAAAGCTACATCCAGAACCACATCCTCAGGGAGATCTTTTTCATCTGGTCCATGCGTAATCTCACCTGATCGGCAATACTTATATGGTTGGCCCCCCCGGCTGGGGTATTATAACGCAGCTCACCATGGGAACGCCGTTCCTGCGAAGGATATTTTGACGGTTGGCTGCATCCAGCTCGGCATACCCTACATCCCTGAAGCGTACTATCCGGAAATTATCTTCTATCAGAATTAAATTGTTAAAATCTTCCGGCGTCTGCATCAATCCCATTGTGCGGATCGACTGTTCTATGTGGTCTCCTTCTATACTGCCTGCAGGAAGTTCAATATTCTCCCTGTCAAGGGCATTTTTTTATGTCCATGGGAGTGATATTGTATGCTGCCATTTTTATGGGATCAAGCCACAAGCGCATAGCGTATCTGTATTCTCCCCCCCAAATCTCAACCGCACTTACGTTGGAGATGGTTTGCAGACGCTCCTTGACGGTGAGGTCGGCGATCTCAGAGAGCTCAAGCATAGAACGGACCGGGCTCTGCACTGTAATCTGCATGATTGGGTCAGAATCGGCATCAGCTTTCGAAACTGTGGGAGGATCGGCATCTCGCGGCAGGTAGCGCTGTGCTATGGAAACTTTGTCTCTCACGTCGTTCGCTGCTGTTTCCATATCTACGCTTAACTCGAACTCCACTGTTATCCGGCAGCTTCCCTGGCTGCTCCGGCTTATAAGGGAACGGATCCCGGGAATTCCGTTGATGTGCTGTTCGAGTGGTTCAGTGATCTGATTCTCTATCACATCGGCATTGGCTCCGGGGTAGGAAACATGAACGGTGATGATTGGGTTATCAACGTTCGGGTACTCGCGTACAGCCAGGCCGGTGTAACCAATGAGCCCGAAAATAATGATGATAAGGATCATCACTGTGGCAAGTACCGGGCGTTTTATGCTTAATTCTGATAGATTCATCTCTTTTATTCGGCAGTGTTTTCAACCATTGCATCTATTCTGACAGGCATTCCGCTTCTCAGCTGCATCACACCTGTGGTCAGCAGTGTGTCCCCCCCGATTGACAAGCCGTCAATGATTTCCACTGAGGATGATGTGCGCAAACCTGTTACAACTTCAACCTCTTTCGCTTTGCCATTATCATATATATAAGCAATATCACGTCCCATCTCCTTGATGCTGGAGATGCTTGGGATTACGATGGCATTATCTATCTGGTCAAGCTGAATTTGAATGCTTGCAGACTGTCCCGGCTTAATTTTCCCGCCGGAATTTGTATAACGGGCACGAGCAAACAGGCTGAGCGTCTGCATATCTAAACGCGACTCAATAGCGTAAACAGTTGCTTTGTATACCTCTAGGTTATTTTCAACCCTAAAAGCTATTTCTGTACCGGGCTTTATAAGATTCACAAAATTCTGGGTGAGTGAAAATTCTATTTTAAGAGGTGATATCTTTGTTAATGTGGCTATCACTACTGAGGGGGGGAGGCGTATGCACCTTCGCTGACTTGCCTTAGCCCGATAACACCACTGAAAGGGGGGGCACGCAGTTCAGTTTGGCGGATACGTGCTTTTACAAGTTCAATGTCGGCCATGAGTGTTTCGAGCTGTGTGGTAACTGCCTGATAAGTCTCCTGGCTGATAGCATCTTTTTCCAGCAGTGTCTGCTGACGGAATACTCTGTCCCTGGCAAGCGGCAGTTGAGTCTCCAGTTTTTGAGTTCGGCCTGTAAAGGTTCGTCGTTCACTTTCGCCAGCAAGGATCCTTTTTCCACAAAAGAACCTTCTAGAAAGTAGATGCCGGTTATTTTTCCTGACGACTCGAAAGTGAGATCTACCTCTTCATCAGGGAGCAGGACGCCGGTTACTCGAAACATGTTGTTCAATGACTGAGGCTTCAACACTGTTGCATTTACCACCAGCCAGATCTGTCGGCATTGCTCATTGTTTGTCTTGAATTCTGAGAAGGATTTTCGGAAGCAAGCAGTTTCCGGATTTTTGGATAAAGAGCCATTGCCAGAATCAATACAGCGATGGATATAAAGACAGCTATTTTGGTTTTTCTATTCATATCGATGTATAAAATTCCTCAAAAATACCCTTTAAAACCGATAAAAGGGAGTTGATGATGTCGATTTTAGTTTTTTTTAGTTCATAAAATAGACATATCACTGAATTAAATCGATGAAACGGTTGGGAAACGAATTTTTCTAACTATTTTTGACATTTGTATAAATGAGCCTGTTCCGAAAGTTCTGAATATCAGAAATGATTATTTTATTGCATTCAATAATATTATCTATTTGGTCCGCATCAATTAAAGAGACTTTTAGGAGAGGCTCATAAAATGAAAATTAAAATTGATCATGACAGAGTTAAATTTGAAAAAAACTGTTTTTCGTGTTTGCGTGTATTATGAGCAGTGTTTTTATTACAGTAGCACAGGACTGGGCAAACCTGAATCGCTTCAGGGAGGAAAATGCAAAACTGGGACCCGCGAGAACCTGCGACGACCGGGTTGTATTTATGGGAAATTCAATCACTGAGGGGGGGTGGATAAACCTGGTCCCGGAGTTTTTTTGCCGATCGCTCCTATATCAACAGGGGGAATAAGCGGCCAAACCACACCGCAGATGTTGATACGTTTCCGCCAGGATGTACTCAATCTATGGCCTAAGGTGGTGGTTATACTTGCAGGTACCAATGATATAGCGGGTAATACCGGGCCATCAACACTTGAAATGATAGAGGATAATATCCATTCTATGGCAGAGCTTGCAAAGGCACATGGTATACAGGTGGTGCTGTGTTCGGTTCTTCCCGCTTATGACTATCCGTGGCGTACCGGGCTGGAGCCTGCTCCCAGGATTGTGGAGTTGAACAAACGGCTAAATAAGTATGCCGGAACGCATGGAGTGGTATATTGCGATTTTTCCAGGCTATGGCTGATGAACGCAATGGATTACCCGAAGAACTTTCCGGTGATGGCGTGCATCCTAATAAAGCGGGTTATACCATCATGGCGCCCATCGTTGAAAATGCTATCGCCCGCGCCCTACTTATGTGGAAAGAATTTAAATAGCACTTGTGAGCGGCCAAAAGACGCTCTCCGGCCCTATAAAAACTGCTGAATTATAAGGGTGAGTTAATCACCCTTTTTTTAGTCTCTTCGGCTTACATGCGTGCTTCTCTTTCTTTACCGTAGCTTCACATTTTTTTTACATATGAATCTTGCGTCCTCTTTAACTTTCAAATCTTTATCCTTACAGGCTGTTTTGCTCATAAAATATATTTGCATAAAAACAGCAGGCATAGAGTAATTGTTCAGTGGCATAGGTCGCTAAACAGCAATTCTTGCGTTTTTTTTACGGATCAATTAGAACATATTCTTTTGGTTCCCGTATGCCCGGAGCAGAAAATATTGTCCCAGTTCGCCTTTTATTTTCACCTTTTTGTTTAGATTATCGGGATTTTCCTGCAAGTTCAATGCTTTCCTTAATGCTCCTGTTGGCAATTGCACCGGAATTATTTTATCTGTTTCCGTTTCATCTCTGTTATCTGCTAATGCAAGATTACTGGCTGAAGCATTTAATGTATCGGACGAAAAGGAACCCATGCTGCTGCCTGTAAATGACCCGACAATATATCCTTCTACCCACACACCTGTTTTGCCCTGATAGTTCTGCGCTTCAAATATGGTAAAGGGTGAATCTTTAGATCCCTTTATGACTGGAGGTGTTTCCGTTGTCCTGCCTGCTGTCACATTAACAGAAGGCCCTTCTGCCCAGTCTGTTATTGAACCAAGTGTGATAGCTGCAATTTTATCTGTGAAAAGGGTAACGTTGTAGTTGTATTTTGTCGACTTATCAAAAGAATTTATTTCCAATGCATCCGCCAGGGGATATTTATATACCTCTTCATTATCCCCCCCGATGATAAACCAGAGTTCTTTGTCCGTAAGAGTAGCTTCAGGGAGCAGGATACCTTCGGCAACTGATCCATCAGAGTTCACTCTGAGTGAAATATTTCCGTAATCGGAAGTGGCTGAAAGTGTTCCGGCCGCCAGGTCAAAAGATGCATTTATCCCTACATTCGTGATTATTACCTTAAGGTTACTTAAGTTTGCCGATTCGTGGTGTAATATGTTAAGTCCAATTTTCGACAACTGGTGTGAGAACAATAATCCGACATTAGGGTTTTTTGAATTAAACTCTTCGCGTTGTTAGAATACATAAGGTCGAGAGCCGCCTGATTTTCCTGATTGCTCAGATCAACCAAATATGTAAAGTCAATAATATCTTCACGGTAAGGGTAGTAGCTGATAAAATCAACATCTGACCCGTCGAATGGGAAAGTGATTCCATCCGATTCATTTGATGGTATAAACGTTGTAGTACCCGTTGTCACATATTTTACATTCAAGGCAGAAGCCGATGAACTAAGCGTCTGCCCCCGATTTTATCATATAAAGGCCAATAGCATCTCCTGCCTCCCATGAGGAGTTGGAAGCACGTGTTTTTATTCCTTCAATCTCTGCATTCAATTGAATTTCCCTGCTTGCCCTGGTTTTGTCTATTTTATCACCTTCACACGAGAGTAGGATAAAACAGATAATAGGCACAAATAGTCTACTTGCTTTTTCATAAGGCCAATTGATTTATTGTTAATTAATAGGATACTCTCTTTAACAGCTCAATATTATATCAACAGTTCGGTAAAAAAATTCCACAGTATAATATAATCAATTGAATATCAACGCAAAAGGTTCTGTGGGAGATTCCAATAACCTTTAATTCTGATTGGAGGTGTATAAATATACATTTACCGGAATATTGTTATATAATTATGACTAAAAATTGCAATATATTAACTAAATGTTAATAAGCAAATTATTTAAGGAAAAATAATATAAAAATACTGCGAGTTGAGTAAATATATAACAATTCTAAATAATGTTTTGAAAACAGGCCTTCGATTTACAAATAATTACTATGCTTTTTTTTCTAATGTATACATATTGAGTGCCTTTGGATGTAAATCGAATAAGGGACTGTTTTTGAAAATGGGTGGTTGTGAGAAATTAATTTAATTAAAGAAAATGTTGTATTCTTGAAATCAATGACATTATTAAATATTAGATAACCGGTAAGCTCCTGAACCCAATTCTATTACAAGGCCCGAATCGGTTTCATTCACTTTTCGTATACCATTACCTTCTGGCTGTATTATTATTATCTCTTGGGGGGGAAGTCTGACAATGGCTGATGTATTGGCAGGAATGGTAATTTCCCAGCTAAAGGAGCTTCCCTCTTTCAGCCATTCACTTTTAATCTCTCCATACACCGATCTATAAGAAGCTTTTACATGGGAGAGCCCTTCAGGGAATTTTGGCTCCATCAGCAGTTTTTTTGTACGCCACACTTCCCGGATAGTTTTTTTATTCCGGCAAGATCTTCATAATACCAGATAAGCAGATCACCTAACAGCATCACATGATTTCCCGAATTCATGGCCGGATCGGCAGTGTCGCCGTTCCAGAGTTCCCATATAGTGGTTGCTCCTTTCTCTATCATATATCCCCAGCTGGGATAAGATGTGTTTGTGGCAATTTTGTAAGCAAGGTCCACATTACCGTGTTGGGTAAGGCCTCTCATCAAGTGCTGGATACCCAAAACACCGGTGCTGACATGGCTGTCGAAATCTAATTCCGTTTTCCGTACGATGTTTTCAAACAGACGCTTTTCATATCCTTCCGGGGCCAGTCCCAGCTGTAGTGATAAGATATTTGCTGTAACGGTATTGTTATCGTATCGGGCTGAATCCGTATTGAAATAGGCCGCATTATACGCATTCCTGATGTTTGCAGCCAATTCTTCATATGCTGGAATATCGTCCCGATGCCCGGTGATCTCTGCAAACTCAGTCATCAGGTTCAGCAGACTGTAATACATAGTAGTACTTAATACGGGACCTGCAGTTTTTCTTGCCGGATCCGCCGAATGGATCAGGTCCTGTCTCTCGGGCGGCATACACCAGTCGCCATATGTATCTTTGTCAATATGCAATCCTGCATCGATACTTCCTGAATTCTTTCCAGATAGCGCTTCATGGAAGGGTAGTGTTTTTTATCGGTTCGCTGTTTCCGTAATGATAGTAAAGCATCTTGACGGCATAAAACCAGGCTGCCGGCCAGGTCACATCATCGTTGTAAATTGTCCAATAACGGGGGGGCGATACTACAGATACGCTGCCTTCAGGGCTTTGAGAGTCTTCAATATCCTGTACCCATTTCCCGTAGAGCAATGCATTATCGAAAATAAATGCTTCGCCAAAACAGCCTGTGGCACGGTCGCCCAGCCACCCCCCCTGGCGCTCGTCGCGTTGCGGACAGTCTGTTGGCATTCCCCCCCGGTAATTACCACGAATACCCCCCCAGTAGGCATTTTTGAATGTTTGATTGATGATCTCGTTTGAGGTCTTGAAATCTCCCGTTGTTTCCATTCTGTCATAGATTACCTTGCCTGAGAAGCTCGATAGATCGGGCCTTTCTTCAAGGCCGGTTATCTCTACGAAGCGGAAGCCGTGATAAACAAACGATGGCTCCCAGCTAAATGAGCCGTTTTCTCCGGGAATATACTTATCGGCTACTTTTGCACTGCGAATATTGGCGAGATATAGGGTGCTGTCAGGATTAAGCAGTTCGGCAAATCTGAAGGTTATGGGTTGATCTTTTTTTTCCATATAGTTTTGTAATTTTTAGCCAGCCCACCATATTCTGTCCCATATCGAGAATAAATCTGCCGTCGTGAAGTTCGATCATACCGATGGGGGGGCTGATCTCTTCCATTACCCGGATATTGGGGGGGTTTGGTTGGGCGGTTAGTTTTCCTCCAGGATCTCCCATAATATCGACTGCTTCCCAGTTACTGTCATCAAATCCGGCTTTGTTCCATTGTGACATTTCCAGTCGTGCGTCATACTCCTCTCCATCGAATTCATTGTTAGCGATGATAGGCCCTTTAGAGGTTATTTTCCACGACTCGTCGCTCACAATAAGTTCAGATGTGCCATCGCTGTACTCTATCTCCAGCTGGGCCAGTAACCGGGGTAGGCCAAAAACCTGTGTATCCGATTGTCTCATCCCGAAATAGCGTCCGTTGCCCAGCTTCACGGCCAGCAGGTTCTCGTTTTTTTTCATTAGGGATGTTATATCGTATACGTTATAATACACCCGTTCAGGATACCATGATACTGTGGGAGCAAAAACATCTTCCGATACCCTTTTGCCGTTCAGGTAAGCTTCATAACTCCCGAGCCCTGAGACATAGAGCATAGCACGTCTTGCCTTTTTCCCGGCTGTGAAAAACTTGCGCAGGTATCGGGCGGCAAGCCGGGTACTTCCCTCTGCCGTTTCTCCCGGATTAGAGAGCCTATCCTCACCGATCCATTTTGCCTTCCACTCTGTTTTGTTTAGTATGCCCATACTCCAGTTATTGACGTCACTCCATCCTGTCTCACCATGATTGGTAGTCACTTTAACACGCCAGAAGTAGGCATAGCGGGATAAAAGCTTTTCGCCCTCGTAAGGAATAAGTACCGACAGGTCACTCTCTATGGTGCCTGAATCCCATACCAAATTCTCCTCTTTGTTCAGATCATCTTCTGACCTGGCTGCCTGAATCCGGTAAGATTGCTGTACCAGATCGGGTATTGCCGAGGTGATCTGCCACGAAAAGCGGGGGATTTGTTACTTCCACCCCCCCTTCCGGGTTTTCCTGCATTTCAACTTTCAGGGAGACGACTTTCATTCGTGCTTCCTGACACCCTGCTATCAGAACTGTTAATATAAGTCCTATTAAAAAGTGAATGTTTTTCATCTGTTTTTATTTTTTTCACACTATTCTTATATTGAGTATTACATGTTTTACATGCTGATTTTACAATATAGGTTGCCGAGAATGTGATGTTTGCATGTTTTGAAGGGTACCCGTGGCACGCAGGGTGTCGGAACAAGCCTTAAAACATCATCAGTCGGGCAGTTTAGTTTTAACCATGCTGTATGCGAGACCGACTTTCGGTTTAAGTTTAACCACAATGGAGACTAGTTTAGTTTTAACCATGCTGTATGCGAGACTTGAGTTGAGAATTTTTTTATTGGTTCAATCATGCCAATCTCATTTTTTTAATTTGAAAATTGATAACTCCCTGCTGGAATTTCAAACAAAATGTATCCCTTCTCTCTACCCACTTGCCTGGATAATCCTGAATTCTCCTCCACAGTCTTACCGGCTTCATGAGGAAACCAAACTGTAGCATTACAGTTGGGAGGAACGGTAACCCTTAACTCTAATTTTCCTTTTTCACGTTTCCATGACGACCTGATAAGTCCTGCCGGTGAGTCGAAATCGGCTTTTGCCCATGAAATTTGCGTTTCGGCAAGCCTGGGTATGCGGACTGTGAATTTTCGAAACCCAGGCGTTTCACTATCTTTTCCAATGCCTGCCACACCATCAATATACCATGCTCCGGGATATAAATAGGAGCTGTGAAGAAGCGAGTGCCCGGGAAGGTCCTTTTCCCACATCTCCCAGATGGTGGTTGCTCCGTTTTCGCGCATGAAACCCCAGCTTGGATAGGCCGTTTGAGAAGTCATAGCATAGATAAGATCGTCACGTCCCTCTTCGCGCAATACTTTGAATAGCATTGCTCCACCTGTGATACCTACATCAATATGTCCCTTTTGGTGGATCAGGATCTCTTTTTCCAGACTTTCAATTACTTTAGGTCGAAGCCCGGCTGGCATTATATCACCGTATAGCGCTGCTGCAAGGCTTCTCATTGTCCTGTCGGAATAGTTGTGGTCATCTTTTTGGTAATATTTTTCGTGGAGTGTTTTACTTGCTATCTCCGCCTGTTGCCTCCACTTTTGTGCCTCGGCTGTTTTACCGGCCACCGCTGCAATCTGTGCTGCTGTTTTCAGATTATAGACCCAGTAGCAGTTGTTGAAAAACAGGTTCTCATCTGAATAATTATTCATTCCCTGGGCTGTTGCCTTAGGCCAGAGCCAATCCCCCCCAGAAAATCCCACTGTCCACCGTATCGTTTCAGCATATTATTTTCAACGTGGGTCTCCAAAAATGTAAGCCACCCCTTGATCATGTCAAAATTTTCTTCCAGGATATCTTTATCACCCTGATATTGGTACATAAACCAGGGTAGCGTAACCACTATTCCACCCCAGGCAGGACCGCCGCCTCCATGATAGGTGGGTGCTGTCTGAGGTAAGATCCCTCCACCCAGCATCCTGCCGCTTCCCTCTTGTTTGCGTGCCCAGTCCGGATTGTTCATATTGCCGACCATTGGTTCGGTGCCCTGCACATCCCGCCAATCCTCCAGCCATTTGTTGTAGAAAGCGCCCAGTCTGTAATTTAGCATGCCAGTTTCCGAGGTAGCGTGAGCATCGCCTCCGTAGCCAAATCGTTCACGTTGGGGGGCAATCTACTATATATCCTCCGAGGGACAAGTTCTCAAAGGTCCATTTTACAGTGTTGTAAATCCAGTTTTGCAAGGTGTCTGAACATTCAAAGAAAGTTGTCCTGGCAAAGTTGGTGCGAACCATCCATCCCTTTATATCCTCCTTTCGGGGGGGAAGATGTTGCTCCCACAATAGTAATCCACCTCCCAGACATATAATTGAAACGATTTTGAAATACACCCTCTCCCGATTCACCCATTACATAGGCACTGTGAAGATTGAATGTCATATCGTCCTGCTCCCTTTCGGAAAAAGCATGCTGATGGTATCGCCAGGGTTCCCTTTCAGACGAATCCGTGTCCATCCGGCAAAATTCACTCCCATATCAACACGATAAGAACCATCGTTACGTGTTTCGATGCTGATCGGTTGAATCTCATCAAATAAAGCATTTGTTTCTACCCGTTGAGCCGATAATTTGAGAGCTGGAGTATAGATTGTAGCACTTTCCCATGTCCTATCATTGAGATTTCCGTAATTCCAATTATTCACCTCTTTATTTGCATCCCAGATTTCACCCCCCCATATCCTCCAACGCCAAATCCCCCCCAATTACCTATTAGTTTATTAGGACTCGGGTGCGTTTTCCATGATTCGTCTGTAGCTATTCTTATGAGTTTTGATTGTTTTTGCCGTAAATATCTGCCTGTGCAATAACAAGAGGCGCGCGGGGCTTATCAGGGGTAGCGTACGGAGCGAAAACGGACCAGGATGTTCCCAGCCATAGGGCAATTACGTTTTCCCCCCCGTTTCAAAGCCGGGGGGGCAATGTCGTAAGCAATGTATCGTGCACGCTGTGTGTGATCGGTAACTGCCGGCGCAAGCACATGGTCACCAATTTTCTGACCGTTCACATATACTTCATGGTATCCTACTGAAGCCACAAAGAGGGTGGCCCTATACGGTTTCTCATTTAAATAGAAAGTTTTACGGAACCATGGATCGTACATTTTATTCGATCCCTCAGCCGGGTTGTACACTTCGCCGGTGCCGATCCACTTTGCTGTCCACTCCCCTGCAGGAACAAGCCGGTACTCCATTCGGCTGTCTTACTGTAGTTCGATTTATTTCCGTTTTCATCTTTTACCGACACCTTCCAGAAGTATCGGCGATCCGACTGCAACGGTTTGCCGTTGTATTTGACCAGCTGCATGGCATCCGACGGTACCCATCCCGAATCCCACATGTCGCCATTTTTTTACTCAACGCTTCCCTGCTACTACATACAAGAATACGGTACGCCGATTGTTTTTGTCCGAACGATGCTTTATCGGTCGCAGTCAGTTTCCAGCTGAAACGAGGAGATTTTACATCCAAACCCTGAGGATTGTTTAAATACTCACAAGTGGGTTCAACAGGGAGAATACTCGATTTGTTTTTTTTGTAAAAGCCGAAAGATGTACAATAAGAAAGATGATTGATAAAAGAATTGTTTTTGTGTGCATATTTCTTGTTTTTACATTATTTTTCAATATTCATCCAGTGAATACAACGGCCGAACCACTCCTCAAATTCGGGAATTTGAAGAAAACCATGGTCCCCCCCTCGCGAATAAATATGTATTTCAACGGGAATTTCATTTTCGTATAATTTTTTTGTAAAAAAAATATGCTGTTTTTCACTGAGACTACTTTATCATCGTTTGTATGGATTAATATAGTTCCGGGAGTTTGTTTATTTACGTGCAATTCATTCGAAAAAAAATGGATCATCTCTTTTCCAGGATTAACACCAAGTAGTTGGTTGCGTGAACCCTCATGGGTTGTGCTGTCATTAAAACTGATTACTGGGTTGATGAGTATCATGAAGCTTGGACGAAGTGTTGTGTTTTGTTTGTTTTGAACCAAAACCGAATCGTAGTGTACTCCAAGTGATGCCGCCAAATGCCCTCCGGCTGAAAATCCCATGATACCTGTTTTATCGGGATCGATGTTCCATTTTCTGCATTCTCACGTATCAGCTGAATAGCACGTTGCGCATCTTTGAGAGGTGTAATCATTTTGTCTTTGACAATTCTGCTATCCGGCAACCTGTATTTTAAAACGAAAGCAGTTATTCCACATCTGTTAAATGCTTCGGCTACTTTGTATCCTTCACGCTCCATTAGCAAGGTATGATATCCACCTCCGGGACAGATAATTACTGCACTTTTAGATTTTTGATTTTTAGGAGTGAAAACTGCGATTGAAGGATTTGTCACCCTACTGACTAATAATCCAAAGATACTATCTTGAGTTTGTTCCTCGCTTATCTGTTCTTCCACTCTGTTATATAGTAAAATCTCTTTTTTTATCCTGGCCTTTTAGCGGATATAAATTTTCAAGAAACGTCATCAATAGTAAAACAAAGATGTATGTTGATCTGATATTCATTTTTTTCTAAAAAAAATTGTTATCTTTCAGTATAGAAATACTGTAAGTTACAAAGAAATAAAAAGTTTGGGTTTCAACAGCCAACAAAATGGCATAAAAACTATTTAAAATGATATAAATTGAGCTGTGGATGTTAAAAAGAGGCTGTCTCAAAATAAATCATGAGACAGCCTCTTTTAAATTTAAAAATAGAGTTTGATCACAAAATGAGGGAATGTTTCTTCCCTTTTTCTTATTTCAGGGATCCGTTATCAATTACTCATTTCAATCACATTGGCAGAACTGTTATTATCAATCCTTGTCTTGTATCCTGCAGGCGTTTTTAAAAGATAGTGGATATTATCTCCCTTGCGTTTCCATTCCAGACTTATTACTTTATCTTCAACAGGAATGGAGCCACTACAGTATTCCAGGTTGATATCGGAAAAACTGATGATAATCTCTTTGTTCAGGTAGTCAATATTGCTTATACCCAACATATCCCGATACAGAACATGGGCGATATATGAAGCGAAACCGTGATTACAGCTGGCCTGGTTATGCACATTCTCCCACAAAGTTCCGGTTCTCTCAGCCATATAGTAGAAATAATCTTCAATCTCGGATAGTAATTGTGGTTGCAACTTGTATCTTGAAAGTATATCCATACGAAGATAGTTTCCGATAAATGCATTTGCAACTGCCACATTTGAAAAGTAGTTGTTTCATCTCTGTCAGGCCCGAAAACGGTTGCAATCTTTTTCCAAAGATCGGGATGTGACTCAGGTGTTGCAATGTTAAAGAAGAATGCGTAATATTGACATACTTCCGTGATCTGATCTGTCACCTTTAATATCCCATTTTCTCTTACTGCGTTATCAACAAAAAAACTCTCCGTTGAAAGACTGTTTTTGAATCTGACGTTGTATATTCTCTGATTTTTTTTGCCACTCCTTATTTCCATAAAGATTAGCCGCACTAGCCAGGGCGGCACTATAGAGCATATTTGTGGGGGGGTAGTTCACATCCTGTACCAGGCTGTTGGCTTTGGACCATTCCACGAAGATCCAGCTTTCCAGCTTTTCCAGCAACCCGTCCTCATTTTCGAATTTTTCGAAATACCCCCAGCAGGTCGGTGATCCGCGTTCTCAGGTCTGACACAAGCTGCCTGTCACCTCCGCGCCGGGCATAATCATCGACTTGAATTATAAACCAGAGCGACCAGTTGGGAATGAATACCCCCCCGTCGTTATGATCGGCAGGATAACACATGGGGGGGATCATACCCTCAGGCAGGAATTCAAATTTCTCAGGCAGTGCGTAGTTCTCGTAAAAATTATGGGCCACTTTTGAATACCCGGTGAATTCTTTCTCCATGATCGCAGAGAAATAGCTGTCACAGAGCCAGCCGGCACGCTCCCGTGAGGGGGGGCAATCCATAAAAATATCCAGGGCATTTTGCCGGTAGGTCTGTTTGGCCGCATCGTAAATCCGGTTCAATTTCTCGTTGCTGCAGGAGAAGGAGGCATCGGTACGGTCGGGAGATGCAAACTCCCTAAGGTAAACATCTTCCAATCGGCAGGCACCCTCTGTAACCATGACCTTTAAAAACTTAAATGTATAAGGGTCAAATGTTTCAATGGTGTACGCTCCGGGTTGAAGTTCATAAACTACCTGGTTGTTGACGTCAGCCATCCTTTTTTTACTGTTTACATCATTATCTGTTAGCATCTCATCGAAATGAAACCATATCTCTGTGGGCTCGGTACAACGTATCCGGGCTCCGATAAATCCGGTCTGGTTGATGCCGAAGTCGAGTATCGCAAATTCGTTAATACTTAGTTCAACGCTTGTGGAAGCATCATATGGAGTGTTCAGTTGATTTTTGTTGTTGTCTGTAGCTCCTGAATACGTTGTGAAGGCATAACCTCCAGTTCTGTTTCAGCATAACCTTTGAATTGTTCGCCGATGTTTACCAGCGATCGGTCTTTGTAGTACTGAGCGGGAGTTTTTCTGGTAAAAGTACCCTTGGAAAATAGATGTACCGGTTTTAGCACAGTAAAGTCGGCTTGATCCACCCGTCTCGGTAACAGTTTTATCGGAGGAAATTGAACCAATTTAACCCTGCTAATTTCACAATTTTTATCTGCCCTCCACCGGTCGTATCCTTCTTCTAACCGGTAATACTCGGTAAAAGGACGTTGAAAGCTGTATCGTTCCACTTTCTGCAGCCGTTCCCTGATTTCGGTTGCTTCAAAATTACCGCCTTCACCAGTATGCAGCACCACATTACCGTCCACCTCTGCTTCAGCTTGCAGGAAAGAAGGCTGGTCGGTGGTGTAATAGCTATTCACGTTGTAACCGGCCACCTCAATAGCCACGATATTCTCTCCTTCTTGCATACGATCGGAGAGGTTATACCTATCAACCCGGAAATAACCGTGACCGGCGCGCGCCGGCCCTGAACCTACATACTCTCCGTTTAGATAGACCCGGTAAACGTAGATGCAGCGATAAGCAAGTTTGCCTCTGCTTTGGGAGTGGCGGTAAAAATACCCCCCGGAAACCCAGTGTGAGGTTCATCTCTTTCTCCCTTCCTTCAGCCCATACAGGTGCTGATTGGTTCATCAGCAGATCACTTTCATTTTTTTGAAGTTTGCCTGTTTTTGCAACTTTGTAAAGAAAGTGACAGAATGAAGGTGATAGAAAACAAGAGGATATAACCAATGATTTTTCCGCTTGGCCCGGATTTTGCTTTTCTGTTCATAGCGATATGTTTGTTGATATTAAAAAAAATATTTGATATGAGATCGTTCATCATCTTTATTATCTTGAATAAAAGAATGCTGCTTACTCAGCTTTTGCATCTATTTTGGCAGTATCTATATATCTCATATTTAGCTGTATGAGATAGTAATTAATGCATACGAAAGTTGGAATTATCATAAAAATATTTTTTTAAATCTCAAGTAGCTGATTTGTGCCCAATTGATTTATAGTTTTTATCAAACAGATCATGTAGATCCAACATATGGCAAGAATTGAAATTGCGGAAAACTGGTTCCCGAAAAAGTCTGAAACGATACCCAGCAGGGGGGGGTAATAATTGCCCCGCCCGATACCCCTACAATCAGCAACGAAGAGATTTCGTCTGCTCTTTCAGGCAGAAGCTTCATCGATAGTGCAAAGATAATAGAAAAAAAAGATTGGCATAGCCTATTCCAAAAACAACCAGAGCGGCCATTATTCCGGAAACTGAGTTGAAAACCAAAATTCCTATAAATCCCAGAAAAGCTATTATTACACTATACTTGAAAAAAAGTGCGCTCCGAATGCTTCATCAACAACAGGCCACCTGTAAAAGCCCCCCCTATTGTACGCACCAGGAAATAGACACTGTTTCCCAAGATTGCTTTATGAAGGGGTATGCTGGTTTTTCTATCAGATATTTAGGGAGTGTGGTATTTAATCCGACATCTACCCCCCCTACCAGCACCACTATCCCGATAAAAAAAGGCCAATAACTTTTTATTCTTTAAAAGAGATAATGTTTTCAGGAAGGAGAGTTGTTCCTTCGTTTTTCTTTTCCCCTCATCGATGGATGTGGTCCATAGCCATATTGCGGTGATGAGTGTTACCATTGCATAGGCAGGAAAAATATATTTCCAATCGAAGAATGCAGATGCAAGCCAGGAGACAATAATTGGTCCCGAAAGAGAGGATATTGCCTTGATAAACTGTCCCAATGTCAGGGCCCCGGTAACTTTCTCTTTTGAAACAACATTTGTAACCAAAGGGTTTAAAGCTACCTGAATCATGGTGTTCCCTATTCCAATCAGCCCGAAGGCAATTAGTACAGTTGTAAAACTATATGATATAACAGGAATTAGTAAGCCTGCAAAAGTAAAAGCAAAACTGATCTGGACCGTTTTTTTTCCGTCCAATTCGGCACATTAAATGGCCTGTTGGGATAGATAACACAAAAAAACCAGAAAAAAACATGAAAAAGAGATTAAATTCACCAGGGAATCTGTGAGAGCCAGGTCGCTTTTCACATAATTAATGGCAATCCCTATTAAATCGACAAATCCCATGATGAAAAAGCCGGACATTACCGGTAACAGTTTCCTCATAGAAAGATTAGTGCCGGTCTCCTGATTATTAAAAGTGTTCATCTGATTTAATATATTTATCTGTTATTTAAATAATATTCAATTGATTGTATAAGAATATGAATCACCTTGATGTGTATTTCCTGAATTCTGTCAGAGAATTCGGAAAGGGGGGGGTGCAGATGGCAATATCTGATTTTACACTAAGTGCATTGTCACTCTCGCAGGTAAGCCCAACAACAATCATGTCTTTTTTTTCTTGCAGCATCGGCTGCCTGAATAATGTTTTTGGAGTTTCCGCTGGTGCTGATGGCAAGAAGCACATCACCATTCCGACCGACACCTTCAACATATCTGGAGTAAATATCATCAAATGAGAAATCGTTCCCTACACAAGTAATATAAGCCGGATCATTGATCGCAATTGCCGGAAGTGACACTCTCTCTCTTCTGTATTTTCCTGTCAATTCTTCTGCGAAATGGGTTGCATCACACAATGAGCCGCCATTCCCGCAACTGATGATTTTATTCCCTTTTTTTTAAAGCAGAAGCCATTGCCGATGCTGCACGTTTAATGGAGTCTATTGTGTTGGGGGGGCGACTGATGAAGGCCTGCAGCATAACAAGCGATTCATCGAGGCTATTTCTGATCATTTTTTTTCTGGTTTTTGGGTTGTATATCTGACGCTATTGATACGGCTGCGTAATCGCCAATATTCTCTCCTAGTTCAGCCGGTTTAATCCGGCATACTTTGCGGGACAGGTATAAAGCCTCTTTCGCAATCACTTTCTCCATGACTGGTAAGAAAAGAGACACGTTTCTGGCATAGATACTCCCCCCCAGAACAATACAATCTGGATTAAGAATATCGATCAGTATGGAAAGTCCCCTTCCTAAATAGACAGCTGAGATCTCCATTATTTCCAATGCCAGCGGGTCGCCTTTTGTGCCTGTTCGGCGACCATCTTGCTGAAACCCTGTCTATTTCGCCACGGGGGGGCACCATTGTACGGATCTGCCCATTTGATATTTTTCCAACAGTGCCATTTTGCAAGTTGGGCAATTCCACCTCCACTTGCAAATCCTTCGAAGGAGCCTGCTTTCCCATAACCGACAGGTCCGAAGTCCGATAACCGGATATGTCCCACTTCGCCAGCATTGTCATTTGTTCCGCTGTATAGCTGGCCGTTAAGGATTATTCCGGCCCCCCCAATCCGGTGCCGAAAGTTAGAAATATCATATTCTTTGTACCTCTGCCTGCCCCCCCAAATTGCCATTCAGCAAGTGCCGAGGCGTTGGCATCGTTTTGTATCGCGCAAGGGATCCCAAATTGTTCTGAGATCATTTTACGAGGTGAATATTTTCCCATCCCGGTAAATTGGGAGGAGACATGATGATACCCTCTTCGCTGTTCAGCGGACCGCCGCAGCTGATGCCTATGGCGTGGGTATTATGTTGTCCCAGATTATTTTCTCTCATTATATCTTGCAGATGCAGAAAAATATTGTCGAGTGTTTTATCAACTGTAGATGTTTGAAAAGTTTTTTTTCCCGGCAATATGAATATTTCCTGAAGATTCCTTTGCGTAAATAACCGCTGTTTTGGTGCCTCCAATATCTATTCCCAATAAATTTTTTTTCCATTTCCGAATTACTGAATCATTTGTCCTGTTAATTTTTCCCGAATTTTGCAGGTCGTCCCAGAATCTGTCCCTTCCCGGCAATAGTGTCTTGTGAAAGACAGGTGGGAGAGATCAATGTTACGGCATGCCCCCCCCTAAGGTTTTGCCGAATTTATTGCATCGGAAGAGCAGGGGGGGAGATCAATGTCCCGACATGCCAAGGCTATTACAAGCCTTTTCTTTTGTATCCGTCATATCAAATTCAAGCGTTCCTCCGTTTTGGATTTCTTCATAGGTTATTTTAAAAGAGTTCAGCGGTTTCCCGTTTAATGTCACCGACCGGACATACTTGTTGCTGTCGGACAGATTTTAGCTTTCATCATGAACGTTTTCTGATTTGGCAGAAGAAGTGTGATCTCATGAAATTGCGGAGCCCCCCCGATTAGATATTCTCCTGAAGCCGGATCGACCGGGTAAAAGCCGATAGCAGAAAAGATATACCAGGCCGACATCTGTCCGCAGTCATCGTTCCCGCTTAGCCCTTCGCGTGTGGGAAGATAAAACCTGTCAAACACCTGCCGTATAATTTCCTGTGTTTTATAAGGATGTCCGGTATAATTGTAAAGATAGGCAATATGGTGGCTGGGCTCATTCCCATGCGCATACTGGCCTATCATGCCTGTTACATCATCGTGGAACCCTCCTCCAAGTGAGCGTATATCTAAAAAGAAAAGCGAATCGAGTTTTTTTCTCAAAATATTCTTTGCTTCCCATCAGGTGTAACAGTGCCGGAATATCGTGTTGAATATGCCAGGTGTACTGCCATGCATTTCCTTCTGTATAATCACCTCCACTGGTTGAAGCATGTGATAATAAAAAAAGAATCGAAAGGAGTACGCCACTCCCCGTTTGAATCTTTTCCCCTCATAAATTTTGTGGAAGGGTCAAAAAGGTTTTAAAGTTATCTGAACGTTTTTTTTGAAAAGCCTCTTTTTCGTGGTCATTGACTAATGCGGCCATCAAAGCAGCACAATAATCATCGTAACAATGCTCCAATGTTCGCGATACCGATTCTACCGGCAACAGGTCGAAAGGGTAATAGCCATATTTGTCATACATCTCCCAGTCGGATTTCGGATGAGGGGGGGTGGTAAGCGACTGAAAAATGGCTTCTGCCGCAAGCTCTCTGTTTTCAGTAATGGTATTTTTCAGATATGCCTCGGCTACCACTGGTACTGCGTGATTTCCAATCATGCACCACGTTTCGTTCTGACCATATTCGTTGGTACATAAAACGCCCCCCCTCTGGCGATATAGATCGAGCATCGACTGTACAAATCCGGCATTCTTGTCCGGATACATCAGCAGATAGAAAGGATGGGTTGCACGATATGTATCCCACAGGGAGAAGTTGGTATAACGTTCCTCACCGACCTCCATTAGTGTGCCGTCCGGTAGCCGGTAGCTTCCGTCCGTGTCAGTTATGATATTGGGCATCAACAAGGTATGGTACAGTGCGGTATAGAACGAAATTTTCTGTCCTTCATCCCGTGGAACCACTTTGATTCTGTGAAGATAGCTGTTCCAAATATCAGATGCTTCCGCTCTTACTCTCTCAAATCCCATCCTGTCATTTCTTTCTCCATATTTCTTTCGGCACCATCGGTACTTACCGTAGACAGCGAAACCTTTACCATGAGCTTAGAGTCTTCCTCCGTGTCGAAACGAAGGAAAAATTTTACGTTTTCCCCCCCTCTGCCTGTTTCTTTTCAGAGATTATACCATCTGTAAAGGTGAAAACCTCCTTAACCGGTTTTGAAAAAAACCGCATAAAAATACCAGGTATGATCGGAAACAAATCCGGTCGATCTCCTTTTTCCGATGACCGTTGTATCATTCAGCAAACGTAGAGATGATTCAACAGTCCGGTCATTGATCCCATGCTCCATGTCAATCACTAAAGCGGCCTTTTCGAGGCAGGGTAGGTGTATCTATGGAACCCTGATCTCTCTGTTGCCGTTAACTCCACCTTGATCTGATGATCCTCCAAGAACACTTTGTAATAGCCGGGATTAGCCTCCTCGGAATCATGTGAAAAGGCAGAGCGATAACCGGTTGACGGGTCCTCTTTTTCACCTCGCGAAAAGGTCACATCCCCTGTTACCGGCATCAACATGATGTCCCCATATCGGGACAGCCTGTACCGCTCAGATGGGTGTGAGAAAACCGATGATGGATGAATCGCCTGCATAGTATCCTGAGCAATGCTCCCATTGGTCGGTTCCCGTATCCGGCCCCCACCTGCACCATCCCAAAAGGCATTTGGGCAGCGGGGTGAGTATGTCCCACATATGATGTCCCGATAAACGGATTGGCATATTGTGTTAAATCGGTCTTTGTGTTGTGTGAACCCTGTTGTGAACAGGAGATGCACAACAGTATCAACGTAAAGGTAAGGATAGACTGTTTCATATGAAATTAATTTACATTAGGATAAGTCCACTGGATAGAATAGTCCATAGGCATCTTGCTGATGAGTAACAGGTTAAGCGGGACTCTTACAGCGTTAATTCTGTATCATTCCAGTTTGTTGCCCAGAGATATACGACCGTTCAGATCAATCAGTTCATAAATGACGGCACGCTCCATATCGCCCGAGTTGGGAGAATGGAAAGCTATCCGCAGTACACCTTCAAGATCTTCAAATATCATTGCATGTCCACCGCTGAAATTGTTAAGTGTCTCCTCTTCGTGTACCCACGGGCCTTCTATCTTTCCTGACTGGGAGCGTGCCACGCCGATGGCATAGTGATTATTTTTGCTTGTCCCCCCCGACCAAATCATCAGTAAATCATTGTTTTTGGCCCTGTAAAGGAAAGGAGCGTCAGTTACATATGCACCTTCGGCGTTGATCGCTTTTGTCCAGGGCGCTTCACTGGCCGAAAAGAGGGTGATGGGATCCCCCCCGGTGGTCGCGGTGAGATCTTTTGTTACTTTTTGTGCCAGGATACGCCCATCGGTCACCTGTAACCATTCGTGGCAATATACGATCCATGGCTGCCCCTCTTCATCGACCCATAAAGCAGCATCAAGAGCCATCTTGTCTATAGGTGTAATCGGTCCATTGACGAGGGGGATAAAATTTTTATCGGGTGTAGCGGATGTCAACACCGATGTACCCCCCCGATGTCCTTCCCTGTTGCTGAAAGTGACAAACAGATAGTACTTTCCGTTATATTCATATTCGTCAGGTGCCCAATAATCTTTTACACCCCAAAAATTAGCGGAAGCGGTAAAGCTGTAACCCTCATTTTTCCAGTTTATTAGATCTTTGCTCGACAGGCATTGCAGATTTTTATATGTATATGGATTATAGTGGAGGAAGTAGGTCTTTGTTTTGTGATCTACAAAGATAAAGGGTCTCTTATTTTTATGGAGTTTAATTTGACAGGGTATTCTTTATTATCTTCATCCTTCTGATTTTCCTGAGGGTTATTCTCATCATTGCACCCAGTACAGGAGAAAATTAATCCCGATAACAGGATGAAAACGAATAAAATGCTGTTGTGTCTGAAATTCATACTATTAAAATTATTCATATAATGTTATTTTACCTATTTTGTAGCGTTTTTTTTCCGTCATCATTGTGATAGGGCAGTTCCAGTTCTGGGGGTTCCGTCGAGTTTACCTACCGAGATATAGACATCATATACACCCGGCTTACAGGTCCTGAAAAATGGCCCTTTCGGATCATCCATCTGTTTGGCAACAATAAATCCGGAAGTGATTTTGCAGACAGGGGGGGCCTTGCCTTCTTCTGCAGGGGGGGCATTGATTTTACATTAAAATCAGATTCAACCATAACCGATACAATACCCCCCTTTATCGTCTTTTAATGTTAAGCATGGATAGCCGCCAGGGTAACAGGGTGCTACTCCTTTGTTTTGCCAGTTCCATTGCAACAGGAACAGTTCATTTTTTTTAATTTTTTTTGGATAAGCAATCGACTGTGCATGAATGCGATATCCCATTCGCCTGTTGATTTTATCAATTACATCACGGTTTTCTTCAAGAAGAAGCCTTGGCCATGTATGTATCGACATATAAGAAGCATGGTAATCTTCAATAGACTGCAGAAGCAGGTCTTTATTCCAGCTACCTCTCTTTTTTTTGACCCTTCGTAATGTTCGTGCTCCAGGATCACTGGCATTGTTGGCCAGAAAAGCTGGGCCATTTCACTGTGAAACCACTGTCTTGGAGCTTTTTGCACTAAAATACTGTCGTCACGCATCGTTACTCCTCTTGAAAAGGCATAATCAGAGATAGCGAAACGGCTGCCCGGTTCAGAGTCCCCCCCACAAAATCATCGGAGATACACAATCTGGTTTTTTTTAAAGTGCTTGCAATAGATATCGATAATCTTTTTTTTGGTTTCGATATCCCATGTTTTACCATGCACCGGCGAGGTGATGACTGTATGGCCTTCTCCCCACATGCCAAAATGGCCGATATCGACAAATGCGATATTGGGATTGCCGTCGTAGCGTTCGGCCATCACCCGTACAAATTCATCTACCTTCTCGAGAAAACAGGATCGGAATAGTCCGGCTCAAAGTAATCGTATGCACGATACTTTTTTTTGCTCCGGCATCGAAGACATATTGGGGGGGTAGCCTGAGTCATCCAGTTTTCCGTAGCCGTAATGCGTATAGCCACCTTCTTACCCTTATCTGTCCAGCGTTGTGCAGGTGTATCCAGAATCTCCCAGGTGTATCTGTCTTCTTCGGGTTGAACAGCTACCCAGGGCACCCGGAGATAAACAGTACTGACGCCGGGGAAGTCATCCAATGTATCCCATGCCTCCAGTTTTGATCCGTAGTTAGCCAAGACATTGGAGTAGAAATGCATGGTCCAACCCATATCCGGATTGATTAATGCACCTCCATGATCTTTCGGATAAACGGTGTGCATCTCCCTGGTTTTGAGTAGGTCCTGAGCCATCACCTGACTGTTGAAAGAGAGCACGAAAAGTAAAAATGAAATAATTAGTAAGTCGTTTTTATATTGTGCAGTATTTGTCATATTCAATCAATTAAACAATATTGTACGGGTTGATTAGCACTCCCGGAACCGGAGTATAACTCTCTTCCGGAACAGCTTACAGAGAGGCTAAAACGAGGTTACTTATCGCTTCTGAATGAGCCGGCGGGTAAGCCATAGGCATTATACAGGGATCCTTTCACATAGTTTCGAAACCCATATCTGACATACCGTGGCCTTTCAACCTCTATTGAAGAGACTTCAATCTTATTCCAAAAATTGGTAACTACAGCTTTTGCCGGGAAGAATTTTTTTTATCTTCTCCTGCTACTTCAAAGCCTTCCAGCTCTACAAACATAGGGTAGAGCCCGTGTTCTGCATTTTTGAAGCTCACTATCAGTTTATCTTCCTTTATTTCAATATCACTCATGACAGGTCCGTCGCAAGGGATATTTTCATAATTGTAGGCTTTGTTTAAAGCCTGGTAAGCTAAACGTTTGCCAACTATTTCTTTTTTTGGCAGGATGTATGCACTGTAACTCGCCTGCATCAAGTGTCACTGCCATGCCTGTATTGGGTACTGCATCAAGACACTTCATTTGCGCTTCCCGCAAGTAAGCACTCTCTCTCTTCATGGGATCATCATACTGGAAGGGTGCGATCTGAACAAAGTAGAAAGGTAGTTCTTCACCCCCCCGCCAAAAGATCTCTCCATTCTGATACAAGATCTGTAAAGAGAGATGTATAGTGTTGATAGACAGGGATATTGCTCTCGCCTTGATACCATATAAAACCCTTTACAGAGTAATTCACAACAGGCAACAGCATGCCATTGTAGAGCAGTGTCGGAATTTGTTGAGGCACTTGTGGATGGATCTCAATATTGGAGAGGTCAATATGGTCGTACTTTTTTTAAATTTTCTTTACTCATCCATGTTTCTATTGATGAGCCTCCCCCCCAGCTGAAATGCACAATCCCGATCGGAATTTTCAGTACATCCTGTAATGTTTTGCAAAAAAAATATCCAATAGCGCTAAAATCACCGGTAGTTGATACCGATGCCTGTTCCCACTGTCCGGCAACATCCTCCTGAGGTGTGAGCGCAGGAGTTTGTTTTGCAGTATACATATGTATAGAGGGGTAGCTTTGTGATTCGATAATTGCATCGATAGAGTTTTCCACCGGCTGGCCGGTGAAGCCTTTAACAGGCATCTCCGTGTTCGATTGTCCTGAACAGATCCATACATCTCCCAGAAAGATGTTTTGCAATACTTTCTTTTCTTTCTTCGACTCGATGGTCATGTTGTAGGGACCACCGGCTTCGGTGGTCTCTACAAACAATTCCCATTTTCCTTCTTTGTCGACTGATACTTTATACTCTTTCCCATTCCAGCCGGTTGTAATCTTTAATAAGCTGCCGGTGTCTGTTTTGCCCCCCCATATACGGGCCTGGGAATTACGTTGAAGCACCATATTGTCACTGATTATCGATGGCAGGTGTATATCAGCGTAAATAAATGATAGTGAGCCTGTAATCAATAAAACCAAAAGGATTGTCTTTTTCATTTTTATACGTTTTTTTTATTCAATTAGTTCCATCCGGGATTTTGAAAATCTATACCAGTCAGATTTTTCAGCCTGATCACCTCATCGCCAGGTATAGGAAACACCAAATGGCGTTCGTTGTTGGCTACCCGTTCATTATCAACTACAAAGCGGGTATATACCGGTTTCTGGTTGACCATTTCACACGACATGCCTGTTACTACACGATCGGTTTTGTCCAGGATATTCCAACGTCGAACATCGAAGAAGCGGTGCTCTTCAAAAGCCAGTTCAACACGTCGTTCGTTACGGACACGCTCCCTGAACTCATCTTTGCTGATACCCAGGGGGGGAATTGCCTTCATATTCACACGGCTTCTTACCTGGTTGACCAGGTTTATTGCTTCTACAGGAGCTGTGCCTGATGCAGATGCTTCATTTATTGCCTCTGCTGCATTTAAGTAGAGTTCAGCTAAACGAAATAGTTTAAAATAACCATCTTTATTTGTATTCTTGTTTGAATCAAAATGCGAATATTTTCTTAGATAGTAACCTGTTCGAGTGTGCATTGAACTGTTTGATTTCAATTCGCAATTACCTCCCGGATATGTCCATACGAAGCTGTTGGGATTGTTCAGATTAAATCGTGAACCATTATAGTAGATAGAAGCCTTCAGACGAGGGTCTCTGTTTTCGTACGGTTTGCCTTCATCATATAGGGTCGCTTCGGGATTGATGATGGGGGGGTGTAAATGATCCTCATCGGAATATCCTAAGATTGGACGTACACCGTCAATTGTTTCGTAAGAGTCAATCAACTCCTGAGAAGGGCTGATCCCTGCTTTTCCATTCCGTTCACGACTGGCAAACCGTGGTATTTGAAAATCTGCAAGCGTCCGCCGGTCTGGTATATCGTCTCTCTGTCACTTCCGCCGTTCACTTCCATGGGAGTATAAAAGTACACGTCGTATGCTGAGTGTCCGAACTGTGCTCCGGGGGGGTAGCTGCGGAACAGTGAATAGCCTTTTGAAGTACATGCATTCAACGACTCTTTGGTTATCCTGGCTGCATCTTCCCAGGTAATGGTACCGTCGTTCCATTTTGGGCTGGCTGCATATAGAGCTGCCTGCGAGCGGACAGCGTGAACAACAGCTTTGGAGAGGCGGCCTCTGTCGTTTTCAACATTACCCGGGCGCCAGGTCAATTCCTGGTCGGATGCTTTAAGTGCTTCATTGCAATCACTGATGATCTGTTTAGCACATTCGGCAAACGAATTTTTCTTCAGCACTGAATAGTCAAACTCCTTGGATGAAGGTTCCAGAATAATTGGAACCCCCCCGCCTTGCCTTTTGATCAATTGAAGATAGTAGAAAGCTCTTAAAGCATACGCCTGGGCTCTCCAGCTGTTACGGTCTATTGTGCTGCTTATGACCGCATCATCGATATTGCTTAAAAACACGTTGCAGTAATTGATTGCTGTCCAGTAATGATTCCATGTTACATAGCCGTTTTCAATAGGATTGTAATACGGGGGTCAACTGGCCTGTAAACCATTTTGAAGCGCTGCCGTGAAGCACATCGTTAGTGTCATAACTCTCATCGCTAAATGCTGCCAATAAAGTAGCTCCCGGGTACTCGGTACCATAAGGCCGTATATATGCATAACAACGGTTCAGATAAGCAGCTGTTTTCTTATCGTTCTGGAAGATCTCTTCAAAAGATATTCTCCCATCTTCAAATCGTTCGATATCTACGCATGATGAAGCACCAAACAACAGACATCCGGATAGTAATATAGTTGTAATTTTAGATCTCATACTATTTAATTTTAGAATACAATATTTAACCCAAGATTATACGTTCTGTAATGAGGATAGTTATTCAACGTAACTGATTCGGGATCCAGATCCTTGAACTTACGATCATTGATTGTAAGCAGGTTGGTACCGTTCAAATAGAATCGAATCTTATCGGTATGTAGTTTCTGGCAAAAGTCTGCCGGCAATGTGTATCCTAATTCAAGATTTTTTTTAATCTGAAATAGTTATTGCTAAGGATAAAGAAGCTGTTTGCCTGTGTACTCGAACTTTGCTTGGTAGATAATGCAGGGTAAGAGATTTTGTCGCCATTGGCATATGCTTCAGGCGTCCATGCATTTTTGTGATGGCCGAAGTAGGTGCCGTTCCCGTAGAATTCGTATATACCCATGCCATTGAAGTAATTGCTTGAGTGCGATACACCTTGCATCAGTGCATACAGATCGAAGCTTTTATACGCAACGCCTAAATTAAAAGAGTAGGATATTTCGGGCAGCGTATTGTATTTGACAGGTGCCAAATCCTGGTTGTTGATCACTCCGTCGTTGTTCAGGTCCTTGTATATGAAATCTCCCACACGAGGTTGTACTCCATCATAGACTAAGCCACTGTTTTTTTTATCTCCTCTTTAGAGTTGAAAAAAACCGTTACCGTTCGAATAATCGATCAGATAGCCAAATTGTTGACCTATTGCATATCCTGTGCTGCGGAACGGATAAGCAAAGTTGCTTTCTGTTCTGTCTACTTCGTGTGCTTCGAGGACTTTGTTGCGGTTAAAGGCAAGTGCACTACCGGCTGTAATATGAAGCTCCTGGTTGATATCTTTGTCGTAAAGAAGTTCCAGTTCAAAACCTTTATTCTGCACTTTCCCCCCCGCATTTTCATACGGCAGGCGGTCCGTTGCGATACCATGTAATGCCGGAAGCAGATTATCCTTGATAAGTATATGGTCTGTTCTGTGCAGATAGTAATCGAAATTTACTGTTAACGAATTAAACAATCCTAACGATAAACCATAGTTTTGTTGTCTCGAATCTTCCCATTGCAGGAGAGGGTTACCTCTTAATCCTTCATGTATTAATGCTCCCGAATATAAGCTTTGGATATATCCGCCGCTGCCCAGGCGTATATCATCTTCATACATATAACGTCCGCCCGGTATTTGATCATTCCCTACCTTGCCATATGAAGCCTTCACCTTCAAGTAAGTCAGCCAGTCGCCGTATTTATCTTTTATAAATTCCTCATTCGACAAAACCCAGGCTGCCGAGAGAGTAGGGAAGAAGCCAAAACGGTTGTCGCGTTTGAATTGATCTGAACTCATCAAGCTTCCATCAAACTGTACAAAATAACGATTGTCATACCCATACTTGCCGTGAAGGCTGAACGCAAGATAATCGTAAGGCAGAAACTGATCACCGCCACCTTCTCTTATTACATTTTGTGCAAAATAGTTTGCGAAGGCATCGATCTTATGTACTGTATTGAAGGTACGTTCGTAATTCAAAAATCCGTTGAAATTCAAAAAAATAACGGTAGTTTGAACCTTTGTTTAAAGTGAGTTCCGAATCTATCCATGTGCCATAAGGGATAAATTCCAGTTCATTTGGTTTATCTTCGTTTCTTATGTATCGTGCATAAGTTTGATTACCGAAAATACCGCTTTGTTGCCTGGACTCGTATCCTACAGTACCATTAAGAGACAAACCTTTTGTAATGAAATCCAATCCCCCCCAGCGTAAACCCAGGGCAACGTTGATATTGGTCTCTGTAAATCTTTGATAGCCGCTGCGGTTAAGGCTCCCATAAACTGAATTGGTATTCCAAGGGGAGACAATCACCCCCCCGTTATCGGTTGTTACAGGCCCATACTCTGTTGCCGGTGTTTTGAAAATGCCGTCGAAAATAGTGCTTGTGCCTACTGGAGGATTATTGGTCCTTTTAACAATCACCATCTGGTTAAGGAATGCATCGAGGTTGGGCAAGAGGTTAATATCAAGGTTTGTCCTTTCGTTGAACCTTTTCATATATTTTGAAGGATCGGAATTGTCGGTCCCTTCAATGTTGAAGAGGCTGTTCTGATCGATATATCCTGCATTGATGAAATATCTGATACGATCGCTACCTCCGGTGATATTCATATTATGACGATGCATAAATGCGGAGCTTTTCAGATACTTGCCATACCAGTTGTTGTCAGGGAAAAGGTCCCTGTTTTCACCACTTCTGTATGATTCGATTTCTGCATCACTGTATTCAATAGGAAGATTGTCATTTTTTTAATGCCTGATTCCTCAATTCAGCATACTCCCAGCTATGAAGAGGTTTTGCCTTAACAGTAGGTTGCTGAATGGAGAAATCAGATGAATAGGAGACTTGCGGCTTACCATATACTCCTCTTTTGGTAGTAATGATGATAGCGCCCGAGCTGGCCTGGAATCCGTAAAGGGCGGTTGCGGCCGCATCCTTTAAAACGGTGATGGATTCAACTGTTTTGGGATCTATCATATTCAAATCAATAGTGGGAGACACGATGCCATCAATCACAAATACGGGACTATTTCCACTCATGGTATTTCTACCTCTGATAAAAAGTGCAGCTCCATCGCTGTTTGGTTCGCTTCCACCTTGTAATACCGTTAATCCAGCCAGTTTCCCTGTTAAAGAACCGGTAAATCCGCTTGAAGGATACTTTTCAAGCTCTTCGCCGCTGACAGTAGAAAATGAACCGGTAATCTCAGCTCTTTTTTTTCATTTTTCATCATAGCCAGAGGAATCATTTTATCCCGGCTATGTGCATCTTTTTGTAACTTAACCGTAACATTTTCATCAATCGCTACTCGTTGTGATTGAAACCCGTCACACTCTATCGTGATATCAGTAAAGTGGTAGGGTACATCTACACTGAACCCGCCCGACTTATTGGTAAAAAAAGGTTTTTCCCAGTTCGGGGAAATAGATCTTTTTTTAACGATAAAGGTTTGCCGTGCTGATCCAGCACAACTCCATTCACTGTTTTGGAGAGTTCATTCTGTTCAACAGAAAATCTTTCCGTTCTTAAAGCTGTGGCTAGCTGAGACATAAACAGTTGTCATAGAGCCTATCAGCAGTAAGCAAATTAATTTATATATTGTATTCTTCATTACTGTAAATTCTTTTGTGATTACCATCCGGGTTTTGCCATTTTATTCCTGTTTGTGATTCAAGTTTTGATACTTCTTCCAAAGGAATTGGCAGTAAGTGATATTTGCTTTCATACGACATTTTACTTGGAACCGAAGGATCCTGAGTCCCTACTAATATTCTTTTATAGCTGAAAGATCCATCTTGATTCCTCGTTATTTGCATGCCTGTGCTGAACTTTTCATTGATAAGGTCTTCACCGGGTAAAGCCCATCTTCTGCAGTCGAAATATCTATACTCTTCATATGACAGCTCCACCCTTCTTTCATGACGTACCAAAAGTACAGCCTCTTTTTTTGTCAGGTGCTTTTACATCAACGGTAGTAGAAAATCCGGCTCTGTGACGAATCTTGTTTACATATTTCATTGCTTCATCGAGGTGCCCGCTTTCGGCTGCAGCTTCGGCAAAGTTCAGATATACGGCACCCAGCCTGTAATGTTTCCATGTGCCGTCGTCCTGACTTGTCGGGTTTGACATGGGGGTGCATAAATTTCTTTGCATAATATCCGGTGCGTGTGTTAGAGCGCAATGAAGGATGAATAGAACAATTACCTCCAACAAAAGTTTCAATAACAGTTGGTGTTCCGTTCATAATCTTCTTACTGCCATTGTGGTAGACTGTGGCATAGAAGCGAGGGTCTCTGTTCGCATAAGGATTTTGGGGGGGATCATATCCAGATTCAGGATTGTAATTAGGTTTTAACTTAGTCTCGTCCTGGTAGGGTTTTTCCAGATTCAGTACAGACTTGCCTGTATTAAGGATATCGTATGCATCAACCAGTTCCTGTGTGGGTACTGTCCCCCCCGCCATATAGCCGCCATCAATGGGGAATCCTCTGATCACTACATGAGGAGGCACCAGGTGGTACCCCCCCTGCCAGATAGTCTCTTTATCGTGTGGATTGGGGCTTAAATCAGCTCTTTGTACAAAGTACTCTTCATATGCTGACTTATATAGTTCGGGATTTTGGATCTTGTCGTAAAGTTCAAAACCGTTAGCTTCAAGAAGTTGTACACTCTGTTTGTTAACCTCGTATGCCCAGTCCCATAATTTTTTTTCCGTCGTTGAAACGAGGGCTTGCGGCATATATACTGGCTTCTGAACGAATTGCTGCAGCAATGGCTTTGGTCATACGGTGAATTTCTGCCATAGAGGTAATTCTCCATGGAAGATATTTGGACTCTAAAGCCTGGTCACAGTCGGCCACAATCTGGCGTGCGCAATCTTCAAAGCTGTCCTTTTCAGTTTAGAATAATCGTAGTCTAATGATACTGGTTCTGTAAAGATGGGTATATTGCCATACCATTTCACCATTTGCAGGTAGAAATATGCTCTTAGAACATGAGCTTCTGCTGTCCATCTATCTCTTACCTCCTCCGATTCCACAGCTGCTGAGGGAATCTGTTCCAAGAAAGTATTAATCAAACGTATTTGAGCCCAGTAATTTTTCCAGTATAATCCATCCATTGAAGGGATATTGGGCTCTTCAATCGGGTGCCTGTTGGCACTGGCCATTCCTTTGTAAAGGTGGGCAAGCTGCAACCCCCCCTGGTTATCATCACAATCCCAGTTATCATCGCTCACTCCATTGGGAATATTGGTCCAGAAAAAGTACCAGTACCTTTTTGGGAATGTTATTGTAACAGTTACTCAGATATTTTCCAGTCAGTACGGGATCCTCAAAGACTGCATCAAGTGAAGTTCTTCCGTCGGGGGGGGCTTTATCAAGTTCGCTGTTGCAGGATGCAACCAATAAAGCCAAAAAGCGACAAAACGCTAAATATATAATGTTTATTCATTATTGTTTGTTTTTTTAGAAAGTTACGTTAAGCCCAATATTATATACTCTCATGTTAGGATATTGTGTCGGGCCCGCCTGTTCAGGGTCAAAACCATCGGTCTTGAGATTGTGCCAGGTGTACAAGTTATCTCCATTGATATAGAAACGAATGCTTTCGGCATTTATCAGCCCCCCCGAGGCTTTTTTTTAGGTAACGAATATCCTATCTCCATATTTTTAATCTTACATATGATGCGTCCATGATGTAGTAATCGTTCGGTACATGGCTGGTGGATTGGGTATTTGCCAAACGTGGGTGTGAAATATTTACCTTCTCACCATTTAGCTTCTGCTGGTATCTTTCAGCCGACCAGCGATTCATATGCATGTCGAAGTAAGATTTGGCGCTCAGCTCCTCGAAAATGCCGGCATCGGCATAGTAACGGCTGTATTTTCCAATTCCCTGGACCAGGCATGAGAAATCGAATCCTTTGTAGGTAACTCCGAAACTGGCACCATAGATATATTTAGGTACTAGGCTTGAATATTTAATTGGGACAATATCCCGGTCATTAATTACGTTATCCCCATTTTGGTCAACATAGATAAAGTCGCCGGGTTTGGGAGTCCCTATCTCATAGTCAAGCCCACTGTCTTTGATTGCTTCTTCACTGTTAAAGAAACCGCTGCCATCTTTGCCTTTGGATTCATCAATAGTGTAGTCAATCTGGTATCCCCCCCAGTTCTGTCCAAGCGTATAACCGGTTAGTCTTTGCCTGTGAGCATAGTCTTCCGGTAAATAAGGCTCGTCTGCCTCCGTTACCCTGTTTTTATTATAACCCAGGTTTAAGTTTGCATTGAAGCCAAAGTCGTGGCGGAACCATTTGTTATAACCAAGAACCAGCTCAAACCCCTTGTTCTCAACTTTTCCCATATTCACTTTTGGGAGCGTGTGCTGCGGCCTTCCCTGAAGATCGGGCACAATGCCTCTCTGTATCAGGATCTGACTTCTGTTTTCAGTGAAATAATCAAATGTCAGACTAAAATCATTAAAGAGTCCCAAATCGATAGCATAGTTCTGTTTTTCAGCAACCTCCCATGTTATGTCCGGGTTACCCAATGCACGTTCTTCAATTTTTCCACCCATGCCCAGGCTGGTATATACAGAACGCGTACGTCGTCATTCACCCAGCCATTGGTATTGATATCATCAAGGTAAAGGAATCTGTTGTAACCAATCTTATCGTTACCCACTTTTCCCAGGGATGCTCTCAGCTTTAAGTTTGTAAGCGTCTTATTGTTGCGTAAAAACTTTTCATTTGAAATGACCCATCCGCCGGAAAGTGCGGGGAAGAAACCAAATCGTTTGTTTGGAGAAAATTGCTCAGAGCCGTTGTAACCTAAATTGACTTCAGCCAGGTATCGATCATCATACGAGTAAGTACTACGGGCAGAGAAACCTATGACGTTAAACGGTAAATATTTATCAGTGTACGGATCATCTTCCGAAGCCTCTTTGTAATCTCTTTGGGCAAGTAGTAAACCACCTACTTTGTGCTTTTCATTAAACACCCGGGCATAATTCATCTGCCATTGCAAATTTACAAAATATCCTGACGATACTCCTTTGCTCAATGATAAAGGCCCTTCGGAATCATCGTCGCCGTCATCCAGCACATACACCTGCTCACCTGCCTTGTTTTTCAGATATTTGTAACGGATATATCTCCGGTTTCCACGCATAGTAGAACGGGCGCGCCCATTGAATGAGACCTGCGCTTTGGAACTTAATCCCGGAGTAATGAAGTCCAGGTTGATGTCTAGGCCGGTTACAGAGTTTACGCTGGAGCGGGTCTCATTGACATATCCGGCACGATTTAACAGCCCGTAGGCCGATTTGAGAGGATCGAGCGGGTCACCTACGATACGGCTTGGCTTTGAGTCCACCAACTCGCCACCCGCGATCTGTACCTTATAATCCATGCTCGACAGCGGACCGGGCGAAGTAGGCCGGTGCGTCAGGGAAGCGACAAAGATATCACTAATGCCTGAGTTGGGAGAGTTTATTTTTTTTCAACGCTACTGGCTATATTCAAAAACGCTTTTACTTTTTGATTGAAACGGAAGTCAATATTCGATCTGAAGTTGTAGCGATCAAGTGACGATTGCGGTTTGTAACCCAGAAATTTTTTTAGATTCGGTGTTAAAGATACCACCCTGTGTTACATAACCGCTACTGATAAAGTATTGTACTTTGTTATTACCACCCGATAGGTTTATATTTCCTTTCATTATAGGGGGGGCATGGCTCTTAAAGAGTATTTTCTGCCAGTTTTGGTTTGGGTGCCAGTATGGATCTGTTGGTTCACCGGTTTTCCAGCTTTCGAAAAGTGCAATATCCTCTTTGCTGAATTCAGCGAATGGCGCAGCACCCTCATTCATTAATGCTTCATTACGCAGTATCGCATATTCCCATGAATTAATACGTTCAGGTTTGAATGCAAACCCCCCCTGAGTGCTATACTCCAAGGAGGTGCTAACCTTTACCGATCCCTCCTTTCCACGCTGGGTAGTAATCAAGATAACGCCATTGGCACCTCTGACACCGAATACGGCTGTGGCTGATGCATCCTTTAAAATTGAGATATTTGCAATTTCGTGAGGATCTATGTTTGAAATATTGTCATAAGGAATGCCATCAACAAGGATAAGAGGATTCATTCCATTCATTGTGGCTGCACCTCTGAGAAACAGATTTATGTTTTCGCGTCCCGGCTCGCCGCTCGACTGCATTACTGTAAGCCCGGGCAGACGACCGGATAAAACAGATGCAACATTGGTTGAAGAGCTTTTAAGCAGATCCTTATTATCCAGTGATGCAATAGAACCGGTTACCGAAACTTTCTTTTGGGCGCCATATGCTACGACCACCACCTCGTCCAGAAATTCGGTAGTTGGTTTTAACTGAATGACCAGGGGGGGTGATTGATTTGTGACGTTTACCTCTTGGGTATCGTAGCCCAGGTAAGAAAATACAAGTACAGCAGGCAGATCGACCGAAAGAGAAAACTTTCCATCTATGTCGGTCACAGTACCTGTAGTCTCTGCACCTTTAACTACAATATTTACCCCCCCGATAAGAGTTTCTCCTTTTCATCTTTTACAAGCCCCCCCGTAACGACATGCTTTGATGAGACAGCTGTTTCATTTAAGGCATATGCAGGACAATAATTAAATAATATTAGTATAAATAATACTAACCTACCTGCATTTACCAAACAAGACAGCCTTTGCGCTAGTGGTTTTGTGTTGTTTAAGTACATAGTAAAATTGTTAAATAATAATTAAGTTAATAAATTAGTTTTCACGTTGCCTTTTAATCAAATATTTAAATATTTGTACAATTGGATTAAATATTTCATATACATTTGCTTTAAAAATTTAGGAAACAAAAATATGAAATAACAAAATCGAGCTCGTGTGTGTTTGTACATTTGATTTGCTTAATTGTGCTTATTTGCTTTAATGTACAATCGAGATGATAAAATGTACGGAAGAGCACTATAGGTATTCAAAATATTATTTTTTTTACAAATGATTAGAGAAATATGCAGGTCGTGACTTTAAAAAGGTTAATTTTTGCAATTTTACCCCTTTTCTGTATTGCTGCCAATACAGAAAAATTGTATTTTAATATTGAATATTTAACAATTCAGGAAGGTTTGCCACATACTGATGCTAACGTCGTGATTCAGGATAAAGACGGGATTATCTGGATTGGTACTTATGCCGGTTTGTGTAAGTATGACGGGTATCAAATTGAGACATTTTATCAGGAGAAGGAGAATTTTTCAAACAGTTACGTTAATCGTATCCTGGATATATCTATTGATGATGAGGGAAAATTCTGGCTTGCTACTGTTGCGGGTATTCAATACTTTGACCCTGCGACCAAAGAGTACTTGCCCCCCCTTACAATTTATGCTAAAGACAGTCAGCATGCAGTGAATAAAACATAGAAAATTCTGTCAGTAAAAGATTCTTTTGTCCTAATCAAAGATGCAGATAATCAATTTTATATGTACGAGCGTGTGGGTGATAATATATTGCAGGAAATCAGTATAGATATAAATGCTCACTGTTTTTCGATGCAAAAAGACAGACTGAACAGAGTATGGCTTTCTACAGATCAGGGATGTTTTATTTTTGATTCAGGCAGAAAAATCAATCAACTTGAACTCCCGAATGCAATATTATCTGATGAGGGAAAAGTAATCCGTTATACTTTTTTTGGACAGCCATAATCAGCTTTTTATTGCAACTGAAAAAAAATTTATATGTCAGCAATAGCCTTCAGTTTATCAATTCCAAAAATAATGAGGGATCAATATATAAACTTAGCAGGCTTAAAAAAATTACCTATTTCCTTTGAGAATGGGTTGATCACCGATATTGTTGAAGATTTTAAAAACAACTACTGGGTATCTTCCACAAAAGGATTGTTTCTTTTAACTCCCGAAAAAGGAGAACTTAATGTGGCTTCCTTTTATGCAGGCAAGGCCCCCAGCTCAATTAACTCTGATTTCATTATTGACCTTTTCATTGATCAGACTCATAATCTTTTATATCCACTTACGCTGGTGGGGGGTTAATGTAATAGACTTGCAGCAAAAAGCTTTCTATCGTGTACAACATGAACCTGATAATCCCAATACTATATCTGATAAAATAGTCAGGGCTATTGCAGATGATGGTACCTGCATATGGGTAGGTACTCACTCCAATGGGCTAAACAGGATTAATAAAAACAGCAAACAAATTACCCGTTACTTACATAACAAATCGGGCAAGTCGCTTAGCTGCAACAATATACGTTCTTTGCTTTTAAATCAGGACTTGCTCTGGATCGGACATACCAATGGTTTGGATATATTGAATATAAAGGAGAGCAATCCCAAGATACAGAGTTTGAATGATATCTGTAATTTCCCTAATGATGAAGTAACCGGTATTAGCAAAGATTGCTTTGGTCAGATATGGGCTGGAACATGGAATCATGGAGTAATTAGAATTATTCAAAAAGATAACCGCTTCGAATGCACGGTATTCAAAGAATCTCAACCTGCTACCAGTGCATTTACCCCCCCAAAGCGAGTAATAAGTCTGTATGCTGATGAAATATATCCTGAAGTGTTCTACTCTTCAGGAGAACAGTTGGTCCGGCTGATGTTGAATGAAGAGGGGCAGGTAATGCATACTATTCAATATCAGGCTGATGAAAGCAATCAATATACTTTAAATTCAAATTTTATTAGCACTATTCGTCGTCAGAACGATTCGGTACTCTGGCTTGGGACGTTGGGCGGCGGAGTGAACAGGATGGTGCTTCTTGATGGTAACGACTATAAAGCGGCATCAATTAAAACTGGCGACTCGCAATATCAAAATATTGAATGCCTGGAGATTGATAACAACAATAATATCTGGGCAGGTGGAAACAGATTGTACCGTTTTAATCCGTTTAATCAACATTTACAGGAATTTAAGATTCCTGGAGGTATGAATAGTTACAAGATCGGTAGCTCTTTTATTTCTTCTGAAGGCACCATATATATGGGCGGAATTGATGGCTTTATCTATTTTAACCCCGCCGAAATCAAAAATAACCGGACATTGGCTCATCCCAACATTTCTTATATTGAGGTTAATAATCAAAAAAAGGAATTTTGTTGATAAAATTGAACTGAAATATAGCGAGAACAATATTAAAATATTTTAACTCCCTCACATTACAGCTCTCCTCACGATTGTAAATTCAGATATCGTCTGGCTAACTATGGTACTGAATGGGCTGAAACGCCAATTGGAGTACACTCAATCTCATATGCCAATTTGCCTTATGGTAAGTACACACTGGAGCTTATGGCTACAAATAATGATGGGATATGGAGTACGGAGGTGTTCTCAATACCATTGAATGTTATTCCTCCATGGTGGTTGTCAGGAACAGCTAAATATATTTATATTTTGCTGATTATTATAGTTATGGTCGCCGTTTACTTCTACATATCCTATTGGATAGAACTGAAGAAAAAAAACTGGCATTGAAAGAGGCAGAAAAACGTCAGTCTAAAATGCTGCAATTACAGCAGAATCAGTTTTCACCAATGTATCTCATGAGTTGCGCACTCCGCTAACATTGATACATGGAACGATCGAAAACTGATAAGGGAAAAGGATTGGAAAGAGGAGTATGGTAATATACTAACACGTAATACAGGCCGGATGATGCAGCTTATAGACAATGCCATTCATTTCGATAAAATAAAAGAGGAGCTCAATCCGCTGAAAGTAAATGAGGTCCCGATATATTCATTTTTTTGATTCCCTGAGCCTCGATTTTAAAAATCTTGCCGATGTTAAACAGATAGGATTCAACTTCGATATTATGTTGGTCGACCGCGATGAGATGGGTTGGTTTGATGAAGAGTATATTACTGAAATTTACTTCAACCTGTTGAGTAATGCCTTTAAGTACACACCTGCACATGGTATGATTAATGTAAAAGTGGCATTGGGAAAAGATAACTTTACACATATATTCAATGAAAAGTACACCTTAACAACTAAAAATGAGAAGTATGATCACAACCTTGAAATATTTATAGAAGATAATGGCATGGGTATTCCTAAAAAGTCTCTGGCCAAAATTTTCCATCGATTTTATCAGGTAGAAGAAAGTAACGATAGCAATATAATAAGTTCGGGTATTGGTTTAGCTTTGGTAAAGAAATTGGTACTATCTCATAAAGGCACACTTTCAGTTTCGAGCGAAAAAGGGAAAGGGACAGATTATATAATTAAGATACCTCTTCGTAAGGAGTATTACTTGGAAAATGAAATAAATGATAAAAATCGGGTTATTGTAAATCAAGATGTTCATGAAGATTACAAACTCCTGCCAAAAGAGCTAAATACACATATTGACGAATTAAAACCTGTTCTGCTAATAGTAGAAGACAATTTGGAGGTACGCCTCTTTCTGAGACAGACACTTTGTAAAAGCTATAATATTGTGGAAGCTGTTGACGGGTTTGATGCGCTGGAAAAAAATCAGGTTACACAGGCCCGGCGTTATACTATCTGATCTGATGATGCCAAAAATGGATGGATATGAACTTTGTAAAGCATTAAAACAAAACAAGGAATTTGCACATATCCCGTTTATATTGTTGACAGCCAAAGTGGCTTTAGACGCCAAAATTGAAGGTGTAAACGTTGGGGGGGCAGACGCCTACCTGGAAAAACCCGTTAACACCGATCTGCTTTTTTTCAACTATTTCCAACCTTTTCCAATCGAAGAATAATGTAAAAAAAAGTATCTTTCGTCCAACTACTTGTCGGTTGCAATGGGAGATCGTCTGCATAGCCGGGACAATGAATTTTATTACGAAATTATTAAACTGATAGAAAAGAATATAGATAATCCCGATCTGAATGTAGATTTCTTCTGTAAAGAGTTGGGATATAGCAGAACCAGTTTATACCAAAAATTCGATGAAGTCATAGGTATGCCTATAAAGCAGTTTGTCAGGACAGTACGGCTGAAGGTCGCCGTTAAAATTATTGCTGAAGAGGATGTTGCCATATCAGAACTGATATTGAGAATAGGTATAAAAAGCCAGTCCTATTTACAAACATTTTTAAGAAAGAGTATGGTATGCCCCAAGTGAGTATATGAAAAAAAACTTAAAAACAATAATTCATAATTCTATATGAGAGTAAAACATGTGTTAATCTGTCTCTTGCTTGTGCTGTCACTGAGCAGTTGCATTGATGGAGGAAACAGACAAGATTTAACAAACTATGTTGACCCGTTTATCGGAACCGCTGATAATGGACACACTTTTCCCGGGGGCTACATCTCCATTTGGAATGATTCAGGCCAGTCCGCAAACGGGGAATGACGGTTGGAGATATTGTTCAGGCTTTAATTATGGCGATGATACAATTATTGGCTTTGCACAAACTCATCTCAATGGAACCGGTGGCCCTGATCTGGGGGGGGATATTCTATTATTCCCTTTTACGCGACTAAATGGAGAGGATAAGTATCTAAGTGCCTTTGATAAAGAGAGGCAAAAAGCTTCGGCCGGATATTATAGCGTTTATCTCACTGATGCTCGGGTGTATGCAGAGATGGTTACTACTCCACGTACAGCATTTTACAAGTTCACCTATTCAGGAGAGGAGATTCCCCAGCTCCTGGTTGATCTTCAAAACGGAATAACCGGTTGGGGGGGTAAAACGGTGCAGGACCATGTATTGGAAGCGGAACTGAAGATTGTTGGCAATCGGATGTTGTTAGGTCACAACGAGGTGGAGGCCTGGGTGAAAAGGAAATATTTTTTTTGCGATTGAACTGAGCGCTCCTTTTGGTGAGAAACGTGTAGTCCCTAGGCAGGAAAAGGAAAGAGCCGACCGTCTGGTACTTCAATTTCCTTCGCTTGAAAAAAAAGGGAACTGTATGTGAAGGTAGGTCTTTCAACGGTAAGTACTGATGGTGCTCTGAAAGCAATAAGTGAGGAGAATCCGGATTGGGATTTCGATGCAGTCAGAACTGAAAATCAAACAGCATGGAATAAACTGCTTTCCCGTGTAGAAGCAGAGGGACCGGAAGAAGATAAAACAAACTTCTATACTTCGCTCTATCACCTGTTTATTCAACCAACAATATTGCCGATACCGATGGCAAGTATCGCGGGGGGGTGGATGATCAGGTCTGTCAGGCTGCGGATAACGAGTATTACTCAACCTTTTCATTATGGGATACCTATCGTGCATCCCATCCTCTCTACACCATATTAACCCCGGAGCGGTGAACGGATTTGTCAGGAGCATGATTGCACATTACAAAGCACAGGGCTATCTGCCCATCTGGACGGTTTGGGGTAAAGAGAACCACTGCATGATTGGCAATCATGCTATTCCGGTTATTGTAGATGCCTATATTAAAGGGTTCAGGGATTATGATGTGGAGAAAGCATATGAAGCAATAAAAGTGAGTTCAACCGAGAATCATTTTAACTCTTCGTGGGATATATATAATAAATTTGGATATTATCCTTTTGATCTTATCGAAGTAGAATCTGTCTCCCGAACCTTGGAGTCGAACTTCGACGACTTTTGTGTGGCTCAGATGGCAAAAGCAATGGGTAAAATGGACGATTACAACTCTTTTTCGGAGCGTGCCGGTTTTTTTTAAAATTTATTTGATCCTGAAAGTAAATTAATGCGCGGCAGGGATTCCGGAGGGGAGTGGAGAACTCCTTTCAACTCTTTGCGACTGTCACATGCCTCCACAGCCGGAGGTGACTATACAGAGGGAAACGCATGGCAATATACCTGGCATGTACAGCATGAAATAGAAGGCTTAATAAGCTTAATGGGCGGTAAAGGCCTGTTTGCAAGTAAGCTGGATTCTCTTTTTTTCTTAGCACCGGATAAGATGAATAGTGGCTTTACGGCTGATGTTACCGGCCTTATCGGTCAATATGCCCATGGTAATGAACCCAGTCATCATGTAGCCTATCTTTATCAATATGTTGATCAACCCTGGAAAACCGAATCGTTAATACGAGAAATCTTCGATCGTTTCTATCTGCCTAAGCCTGATGGACTTTGCGGCAATGATGATTGCGGGCAAATGTCGGCTTGGTACATATTCTCAGCAATGGGCTTCTATCCTGTAAATCCGGTTGGGCAGGAGTATGTAGTCGGAGCGCCGCAACTTCCCAAAATTACACTACATTTAGAGAACAATAAAACCTTCAGAGTGGTGGCTAAAAACCTGAGTAAGGAAAACAAATATGTCAAATCCATCACTTTAAACGGCATAAAACTGAAAGGGTTTACATTAAGTCATCAAGACATTATGGATGGAGGAGAATTAATTTTTGAAATGAGTAGCGAAATACATAATAGAAAATAAATAAAAAAACTGAAATGAAAATGATGCTTAGATTGGTTTTACTCCTTTGCCCTGTTTTTTTTATTGGCAGGATGTTCAGACAATAAAACCGTAGAGATAAAGAATCTGCGTACAGAGTACATGGTGGAACCATTGGGTGTGGAATCGGCTATGCCACGGTTTACCTGGGAATATCAGGGCGACGATGAAGATTTTAAGGAGGGAAAACACGTTATTTATATCGGTACCGATAAAGAAAATTTGCAACCCTGCGATACATATCTGGATTATGAATCTCATACCCGTTATTACTGGAGAGTTAAAGTATGGAATGAAAATGATAAAGAGCCGATTCTTTCTGATATAGCCTCTTTTGAAACAGGTAAATTGCATGAATCTGATTGGGTTGCAAAATGGATTACCGACAACCATCCAAAAGATTTCGAACCGGCTCCCATGTTTCGGAGGGAGTTTTTTTGCAGATAAAAAAAGTGGTACAAGCACGCTTATATATTGCCAGTGCCGGTTATTACCTCGCTTACCTGAATGGCGAAGCTGTGGGTGACCATTGCCTTGATCCTGGTTATACTCAGTTTGATAAGCGTATCCTGTATGTTACACACGATGTAACCAGATTGATAAGGCAGGGGGGGAAAAACGCTATAGGCGCTGTTTTGGGAAACGGGTGGTATAACGTGCAATCTAAAGCTGAATGGCTTTTTGAAACTGCTTTCTGGAGGAATCGCCCATCTTTTATCGCCGAACTTCATATTAATTACGAGGATGGCAGTCAGGATTTTATTCTTAGTGATAATCTCTGGAAAACTAATGCAGGTGCTTACCGTTATAATGATATTTATAGCGGCGAATTTTATGATGCACGCCTTGAAGATAACGGCTGGATTTATGCCGATTATAATGATTCTGGCTGGGAGTATGCAGAGGAAATTGAATCACCTTCGCAAAACTGGTCTCTCAGCAGATGCCTCCGATTCGTGTTACGGAAACGATAAAACCAGTTGGTTTTAAGAAAT
>JMBV01000014.1_pt1 | contig 73533 bp, 91 predicted proteins | sample 616531 | NCBI WGS metagenome assembly JMBV01 (sample SAMN02727904, study PRJNA239997) | anaerobic digester metagenome | biome: anaerobic digester; isolation source: mesophilic anaerobic digester inoculated with municipal waste water sludge... | place: Germany: Bielefeld University, CeBiTec ...
CCCCCCCTGCCGACCTGAATATCGGTAAAATGGAAATGAAGGGGGGGTTCTCGGTTCCTGTACCGGGAAGTGATCAGAGGAAATAATAACCTCATTGATAATTATTGGCTGTTTGCAGTTGAAAATGTAATTATAGATCAATAAATGTTAAGTACCCAATTAATTCGAAGTAAATTCAATAAAATAATTACTTAAAATAACTAAAATTGACATAGATAGAAGAACTTTCATAAAGGTCAAGTTCGCTTTCAAACGACGGCAATTTTAAACTCAGAGGTAAACGATCTAAAACACATATTCATATTCAATGTAATATAAGTAATCGTATTTGATATTTTGATTTTTACGGAGCAGACTGATTAATAAAAGCAGTATAACTTACAAATCACGCCGTGCCAGTTAATAATAACTTTACATATTATTTACCACCGTACACATCAAAAGTATATTTTTTTTCGCTTTTTATTAAGATTGCTTTGAATTATGGAGTAGAAACATTATTTTCGTGCTGCATAATTATTCTTTGATATGAAATTTGTAAACAGAATAGAAGAACAAGAGCGGCTCTCGGCATCTATAAACAGTCAATCTCCATCCTTTGTGGTAGTATATGGAAGACGGCGCATCGGAAAGTCAACGTTGATAAAAAAAAGTGCTTTCCCCTGCCGACGTCTATTACATGGCAGATCAAACAGAGCGGGCGCACCAAATTGAATTGTTGGCGAAAGAAATCGGCATGCGGTTTGAAGGTTTTGACCGAGCTATATACGGATTGGGAAGCGTTGTTCGATGGATTAAATCATCGGGCAACAAATCGATTTACATTGTGCTTGGATGAATTTCCATATTTAGCAAAAAGTTCGCCCGAACTGCCCTCGCTGCTCCAAAAAAATAATTGATGCAAAAACGCTCAAATACAATATTATTATTTGTGGTTCATCACAACAGTTAATGCAAGGATTGGCACTTGACAGCACATCGCCTCTTTATGGGCGTGCCAATCAAGTTCTAAAGATCTTACCCATCGGTATTACATATCTTCATGAGTTATTGGATGGTACGCCCATTGGAACTGTTGAAGAATATTCCGTGTGGGGGGGCGGCGTACCAAGATATTGGGAAATCCGCTTACAAAGCAACTCGTTGCAGGAATCAATAAGGTATAATCTGCTCAATGCGCAAGGCACGTTATATGAGGAGCCTTACCGGTTATTTATCGACGATATGCGCGATATTGTACAAGCATCTACACTGCTGTCACTTATCGGAAACGGCGCAAACCGGATTTCAGAAATTGCCGCAAGGGCAAATAAGCCTGCCACAAGCCTTTCCGGGCCGTTAGACAGGTTGATTACACTGGGCTATATTGAACGTGAAATACCACACGGAGACAATCCCAAAAAAAGCAAAAAGGACTCTACAAAGTAGCTGACCCATTTATGAATTTTTATTTCCGATTTGTTGTTCCCAACCGTTCGTTAATTGAATTGGGACGTACCGATGTCGTGATGGAAGAGATTTCGGCACGTTTTAACAGTTATGTATCTTGGCATTGGGAAAACCTTTGCCGTAAAGCAATCAGCGGACAAGTATTCAAAGGAAAACGCTACGGATTGGCATCACGATGGTGGGGGGGAAGCATTTCACGCGATGAACAAATGGAATTTGACGTAGTTTCCGAATCAACCGATGGCAAAAGTCTGCTCGTGGGAGAATGCAAGTGGTCGGACAATGAGAATACCGAATATCTGTTTAAAACCATCAAAGAGAAAGTACAGAAAACCCATTTAGTCAAAATAAAGAGGTTATTCCTGTGCTTTTCCTGAAAAGCAACAAAAATCAGGTGAGAATATTTTCACACCCGAGCAGATTTTTGAATTGCTTAAATGATGTAAATTCATTCTATTGTTAGAGCCTTCGTCTCGACTTTTATCCGTCAAAAGCCGGATAGTAATTTTCTTACAACAACCGGTTAATGTCGGATGCCTTATAAAGAATTTTTCCGTCTAGTTTGATAACCTGAAATCCCGTTCTTTTGTAACCATATTGTTCGAGAAAAACAAGGGTTTGACAATTTTTCACTATATATCAACAGAATAGATATATTTTCAAATTATCTGGTTAGAAAATGCAGGAATTTCGGCATTAAAAATCCAATAAAATTAAAGAGGGTGAAATCACTTTGTATGCGATTCACCCTCTTTTCATGATCTTTATATTAATAGTATTGATATGTTTATACTACACCCTGTGATAACATGGCATCGGCCACTTTCATAAACCGGCAATATTAGCACCTTTCACATAGTTTATATATTTCCCGTTTTTCCCGTGGAATATGCACTGTTCATGGATATCGCTCATTATCTGGTGTAACCATCGGTCCACCTCCTCGTTGCTCCATGAGATATGCATGGCATTCTGAGTCATCTCAAGCCCCCCCGAACATGCCACACCACCCGCATTAACTGCTTTCCCGGGTGCAAAAAGCATTTGATTCTCAAGAAAGAATTCTACCGCCTCGGCAGTACAACCCATATTCGAGACCTCTGCAACAATAGTAACACCATTATCTTTCAAACGTTTTGCATCTTCCAGATTCAACTCGTTCTGAATAGCACAAGGCAGAGCGATATCTACTTTACGTTCCCATGCTTTTGCCGGGATAGAATGTTGCACCGGAAAACTCATCGGCATATGGAGCCACAATATCATTTCCTGAATTGCGTAGCTCAAGCATGAATTCAATCTTCGCAGGTGTATTAACTCCATCTCTATCGTAGATATAACCGTCTGGGCCGGAGATAGCCACGACTTTGGCACCCAGCTCAGTTGCCTTTTTCACGGCACCCATGCTACATTTCCAAAGCCTGACACTGCAACGGTCTTCCCTTTCAAGCTGATGTTGTGGGTAGCACACATCTTCTCTACAAAATAGAGAGCCCCCCCATATCCCGTAGCTTCCGGACGTAATCGCGAACCACCAAACGACATCCCCTTTCCGGTAAAGGTGCCGGTATGTTCCCTTGCCAGCTTTTTATACATGCCATACATGTAGCCCACTTCACGCGCTCCAACGCCGATATCTCCCGCAGGGACATCGGTGTCAGGGCCGATATTGCGCCACAACTCCATCACAAAAGACTGGCAAAAACGCATGATCTCAGATTGTGAACGCCCTTTTGGAGAAAAGTCCGCCCCCCCACCCTTGCCGCCGCCCATTGGTAACGTGGTAAGTGCATTCTTGAAGGTCTGTTCAAATCCCAAAAATTTCAGTGAAGAAAGTGTAACTGAGGGGGGGTGAAAACGAATACCACCCTTATACGGGCCTATGGCTCCGTTAAACTGTACACGATATCCGATATTAACATGAACTTTACCGTTATCGTCCACCCAGGGCACACTGAATGTAAACACTGTCGGGTTCCACGATACGTTCAATAATGCCCGCTTTTTCAAATTCAGGATGCTGGTTATACACATCCTCAATAGATATCAATACTTCTCTCACGGCTTGAAGGTACTCTGACTCGCCGGATGTTTCGCCTCAAGTTTTGTCATTATGTCATTTACTTTCATATTATAGAGGTTTTTATTAGGTATTGCTTAGCAAAGGTATAGATTAAATTGGAATATTGATATTTTATTGCAACTTTTTTTTATAGAAAAAAAACTTTCTGTTTTTAACATATAAATGCTACTTTTGTGGTGCACTATTTGCGTTAAGTCAAATAAACATTGTTCAAGCAAACATGAACGATGTCTTTATGAGCAAATATCCAATTTTAGGGAACTATTGCGATAAGCTAAATAAGCATAGTCAAAGTAAACTTGGCTTACGCCCTAAAGAGCAACTTTTTCATTAAGCGACATACAGAAGACGAATTCATTCGGGTTGTGGTGTTGCAGAAAAACAATTAATGCAATTGAACTTTTGAATTTAAACAGTTTGAATGGCAAAAAAATAAACTGGCCAAATTTGCAGACATGGCCACTTATAGTAATGTATTTCAATACCCCTTCGAGGTGTTGAGAGATGAAGGTTTCCCCCCCTTAAGGAGAGTGGTACACCTACTTTGGCAACAAAAATCCAATAGTCCTTGAGCTGGGCTGTGGCAAAGGTGAATATACAGTAGAGCTGGCACGTAAGTTCGCGGCAAGGAACTTTATCGGGATCGATATCAAAGGTGCCAGAATGTGGAAAGGTGCTACTTGTGCTCTGGAAGAAAACCTCACAAATGCGGCTTTTATCCGTACCCATATTGAGTTGATAAGTTACTTTTTCAGCGAGAACGAGGTCTCGGAGATATGGATCACTTTTCCCGACCCTCAGATGAAAAAGGTTAACAAACGACTTACCTCAACCCGATTTATGAAGGAATACAGCAGTGTATTAAATGAAGGCGGTATTATTCACCTGAAGACGGACAGCAATTTTTTATACACCTATACCAAGGCGATGATTAAAGAGAACGGTCTTGAACTTCTTTTCGAAACGGACGATCTGTACCATTCAGGCCTAAACAATGATATTCTGGAAATTCAGACTTTCTATGAACAACAATGGCTATCGCGCGGTTTAAACATCAAATATATCAGGTTCGAATGCCCTAAAGACCGGGAATGGAGTGAACCTGATGTTGAAATTGAAAAAGATGAGTATCGCAGTTTCGGCCGCAACGCCCGATTATAATTATAAAAATAGCCTCAAAAGGCAAATTGAATTATGACAATATATCCTCAACTCATTATTGATGCACTGAAAAATGTGCGTTACCCGGGCACGGGACAGGACATTGTTTCTGCCGGGATGGTGGAAGACAACATCCGCATTGAAGGCATGAAAGTGAGCTTCTCGCTCATCACAGAGAAAGCACACGACCCATTTATTAAATCGGTAGTAAAAATGGCTGAACAAGCCATCCTTACATATGCCGGCAAAGACATCGACATAAAGGGAAACATATCCGTGAAATCAAAGCAGCCACCACGTCCGGACTTGCCTGACTTGTTGCCGGGCGTGAAAATATTATTGCAGTCGCCTCAGGTAAAGGAGGAGTCGGAAAAAGTACGGTATGCACAAACCTTGCAGTGGCTCTGGCTCAGAAAGGATATAAGGTAGGACTGCTTGATGCCGATATTTTTGGGCCCTCAGTACCAAAGATGTTCGGAGTGGAGGATGCCGGTCCCATGCTGGAGAAAAGGGATGGGCGCGATTTGATTGTCCCCGTTGAAAATTACGGAGTTAAGATGCTTTCTATCGGATTCTTTGTAAATAAGGGAGATGCGGTTGTATGGCGCGGAGCGATGGCAAGCAATGCGCTTAAGCAGCTCATTGGTGATGCGGACTGGGGGGGAGAGCTGGACTATTTTCTAATAGATTTTCCTCCAGGAACAAGCGATATACATCTCACCCTCGTACAAACGGTACCTATTACAGGTGCTGTTATTGTGAGTACACCGCAAGAGGTGGCACTGGCCGATGCCCGCAAGGGTATCAGCATGTTCACCGGCGACAAGGTGAACGTGCCAATTCTTGGGTTAGTGGAAAATATGTCATGGTTCACTCCGGCAGAACTACCGGAAAACCGCTATTATATTTTCGGGAAAGAGGGCTGTAAACGGCTGGCCGAAGAGCAGGGTTATGCACTGTTAGGCCAGATCCCCATCGTCCAGAGCATAAGAGAGGGAGGCGATGATGGCCAACCAGTAGCATTGCACAGCGACAGTATCACAGGGATTGCTTTCTCCGAACTGGCTGACAATCTGGTGCAAGCTGTAGAGAAGAGAAACAGGGAGCTCCCTAAAACAGGGATAGTAGAGATAACGCGAAAATAAGATCAATATGCCGGGAAACCGGAACCTCCAATATGGAATTTCCGTTATATTCCTATTAGCACATTACCATATAATTATTCATGAAACATCCACTTGAGCAATTCCGGTTTTGTCCCAGGTGCGGTTCAAAACGGTTTATCGAAAACAATGAAAAGTCGAAGAAGTGCTTCGATTGCTGTTTTGTATATTATTTCAACTCATCGGCAGCAGTGGTGGCGGTTATAGAAAATAAGCAGGACGAAATACTGGTAGCACGCAGGGCAAAAGATCCGGCTAAAGGAACGCTTGACCTCCCCGGAGGTTTCATCGATATGCATGAAACGGCAGAAGAGGCTATTGCCCGTGAAGTGAACGAAGAGACCGGCCTATTTGTTACTTCTCAACAATACCTTTTTTTCCATTCCGAATATTTACGTATATTCGGACTTTGAAGTGCAAACCGTAGACCTCTTTTTTTTAGATGTAACATGAAAGATTTCAACGGATTAAAAGCACAGGATGATGTTTCGGAACTACTGTTCATAAAGTTAAAAGATTTAGAACCCGCTGATTTTGGGCTCCTGTCTATTCGAAAAGGAGTTGAAAAATTGCGGTCAGAAAGGAAAAGAGGTACATCTGACAATGTACAGCATAGCATATCACGGTAAAAAAAATTTGAATATATGAAAAAAAATCATCTTACTATTCACCCTTGCACTTGTCACTCAGTTTTCAATGGCACAAAAAAACAGTGTACCACACGCATCCGGAAGTACTGTTCAACCAGGGTAAAGAGATGTTTCTCGAGGGTAATTGGGTAGGCGCGCAAGAGCTGCTGACCGGGTTTGCCACATTAAGCAACGATTCATACCTGAAAGAAGAAGCAGCATATATGGTTGCCATATCGTCGTTCCACCGCGGAAACAAAACCAGCGGAAACATACTGAAAGAATTTCTAACGAAATACCCTGAAACCATACATCGACATCAGGTAAATTTTCTTATCGGATCGTATTATTACGATAAGAGAGATTGGGAAACAGCCGGAATATGGTTCGGACTTACCGATCTTGATTATCTGACTCTCACGGAACAGGAAGATTACAGCTTCCGTTCCGGATACACACAGTTGCAGTCGGGAAACAAAGAAGAGGCCAGGCGATATTTCGGATTGCTGTCACAAAACAGCAACAAATATAGGGATGCAGCCAATTTTTATCTCGGTTATATCGAATATATCAACAGAGACTATTCAGGAGCTTTGCGCCGTTTTGAGCGATTAAAAAAATAATCCGGAATATCAGGAAGAGGTGGCCTTCTATACTGCTCAGGCTACCTTTTTCGATGGTGAGATTAACGATGCCATCAAGCTGTCGGAAGCTTTTGTTAGCAGATATCCGTCAAGTGAACATGTTTCTGAGATGTACCGTGTATTAGGCAATAGTTATTACAGACAGGGACAGCCATCCAGAGCCATTACTTTTTACGAGAAGTATATTGCCGGCAACAACAGGCCACTCAGGGCGATGCCTATTTTATGGGATTATCCTATTCCGATACCGGTAAATACAACGATGCGGTAAATATGTTCCAGCAAGCTGTAGGTGAGCCAGACGCTCTTTCACAAAATGCGCAGCTTCAACTTGGACACACTTATCTAAAATGAATCAGAAACAGCAGGCCCAGATGGCTTTCGAGGCAGCTACACGCGACAATTATGACCCTCAGGTGCGTGAGACGGCTCTCTTCAACTATGCCCTGCTGGCACATGAAACCAACTTTTCGGTATTCAGCGAATCCATCACTCTGTTCGAGAATTTCCTCAGCGAATACCCCCAACTCACAGTATATCAGCCAGGTGAATAATATACTTGCAGAAACATTTCTCACAACAAAGGACTACACGGCAGCCATTAACGCCATCAACCGCATCAAGAACCCCGGGCGCCGTATCATGAAGCGAAACAGATGGTTCTCTTCCAGCTGGGAGCACAAGAGTTTATCAACGGAAATATGAACCAGGCAGTACAGCATTTCAACAACAGCATTAGCTTAGGCAACTACGATGTTAAAGCGCGTAACAGCGCATATTACTGGCGCGGAGAAGCATATTACCGGATAGGAAATTACAGCAACGCGGTAAACGACTTCCGGCAATTTACGCAGAATGCAATATCATCAGACGAGAACTATGCTTTAGGGTGGTACGGTATGGGTTATGCTCTCTTCAAACAACAACAGTACATTCAGGCGGCAAATGCTTTTATGCAATATATCTCTGCCGAAACAACCGCAACAGGCCAGAGTATGCCGACGCAATGAATCGTGTGGGTGACAGTCACTATTTTAACCGCAATTTCAGTGAAGCAGAACGCTATTACGGACAGGCTGCAACTGCAAACCCCCCCGATATTGCTGATTATGCTTCATATCAGCGTGCTTTTGTAATGGGACTGCAACGCAACTACCAGGGAAAAATTGAAGCTCTGGACAACCTTATACGCCGCTATCCCAACTCACAGTATTACGATGATGCGCTATATGAAAAAAAGTCGCGCCCTTACCATGCTTAACAGGGAGAACGAAGCCATAACTGTATTACATAAACTGGTTACCGATTACCCAAAAAGCCCGATCGCCGGACAAGGAGGGGGGGTGCAACTGGGGGGGCAACTGTATTACAATAGCGGCAATTATCAGCAAAGCATAGCCGCCTACAAAAATGTGATATCTAATTTCCCGGGTTCAGATGATGCACGTAATGCACTGGTCTCACTGGAGACGGTCTATCGTGAAATAAACGATATTGACTCATACGTAAGATATGCGAACTCGCTTCCGGGTGGAATGCGTATCACTCCCTCACGCCAGGATTCCCTCACCTACCTCGCTGCCGAAAATGTATATATGCGGGGGGGCAACCGTACAGATGCAGAACTGGCAATGACCCGGTATCTGCAGTCTTATCCTAACGGAGCATACAGCAGCGATGCCAATTATTACCTCGGGGTGATTGCCGACGAAAAGGGGGACAAGCAACAGGCATTGACTCATTTCCGAAAAGTAATTGATGCAAGCAATGTGAAATTTCTCGACAATGCACTTATTTACACATCTCAGACAGAGTATAAGAACGGCAATTTACGTCAGGCGCTTGCAGACTATTCAAGGTTAGCTAATTCAGCCAGGAATGCTACAAACAAACAAATTGGGCAAATGGGCGTTATACGCGCTCAATCGCAACTGGGAGGCTATCACGAAGCAGTTCGTGCAGCAACAGAATTGCTTGCCGGAAATAATCTCTCAGCAGAAACGGTTACCGAAGCAAGATATCTGCGGGGGGGAAAGCATATCAGCAGATAAATGAAACAGACAATGCAATGGCCGACTTCCAGTTCATTGCAAAGGATACGCGCAGTATCTATGGCGCCGAAGCTCAGTTTATCATTGCAGACACTTATTACCGCTGGAAGTCGTATGACCGGGCAGAAGCACAGGTGAAAAAGTTTATGCAGAAAAGCACTCCGCATCAATACTGGATGGCCCGTGCTCTTATTGTTCTGTCGGACACCTATATGGCCAAAGGAGATAGGTTCCAGGCACTTCAGTACCTTGAGAGCTTAAGAACCAATTATAAGGGTGGTGAGGCTGATATCAGTCAAATGATAGATGAGAGACTTAAATAAAAACCGGGATTAAAAAAATAATGCAGATCTGCTAACTTTTCAGATTGACCGGATTATATATGTCCAAAAGTCAGAAACTTAATGAAAATAAAAAAACAGATAGTATGAGAAAAATATATTTCACAATAATAATTTTGTCATTATCTTCAGGAATATTTGCACAAACACAGGATTCTCTACTTAGGCGACAGATGGAACTGGAGCGAGACTTCACACCCTCACTGTTTGATGCGGACAAAATAAATTCGCTGCCTGCCTTGCATGAACCTGCCGTTCAAAAGGCCAACACCAACTATTCCACCTGGGCAGGGCGCACCACTCCTCCCCCCCTGGAGATTGCACTACCTGCACCTGGAAACATAATGACGGCGATACCCTACAACATGAAAAAAAAGGATTTATCAGATTCAACGCAGGCAATTACGCCAATATGGACGGAGTTTTTGGGTACCGCCTGGTAGAAGACGAGAAAAATGATTTCTCTTTCACTTTTCATCATAACTCCACCAATGGTGATATCAACTATCTGCAGGATGTAAATCCGGCCGGTAGCAATGCCTATTTCATGGATAACCGGGGGGGTTGGCTTGGATTCAGACATATAGCTGATGCTCTCACATTTAATATGCAGCTTTCATACTTGAACTCCACATTCAACTATTATGGAAATACATTCGGTGATACCCGCTTTTACAATAATGAAAATCAGCGACTGGGCATTTTGAATGCAATAATTGGAATCAAATCGCATGAATCAGACATACTAAATTATAGAGGTGAGATAGATTTCAAAAATTTCTCCACCAGATTCGCTGAAACCGTCGACACGAAAGGAATAAAAGGGACACAGTTAAACGCGATTGCCGGTTTCGACAAACCTTTCAGAGGCGCTGGAAGCAAAGTGGGTGTGGATGGGAAGTTATTCACCACCTTTTATAATGGCAATTTAGACGACTTCACCCTTGTCAACGCGGCCCCCCCATACATCACCTTTGCCGGCATTAACAGCAGTGCAAGACTGGGAGCCGATGTGCTTTTTCAAATATCAGGCAGTACAAAGATACGCGTTGTGCCAAACGTGAAACTGCACTGGGGGGGTAACTGATCACTCTTCACTCTACGCAACTGTTCACGGAGGAATCAGAAGCAACACATTCCCCGGTATGATAAGCGAATCGAGATACATCCAACCATATGACAATGTAATACCATCATTCACCCTTATCGACTTTAACGCAGGAGCAAAATAGGTGAAGTGAGCGGGTTTCGTTTCGATATTTTCGCAGGATACAAAAAAACTGACGATGAACATTTTCTGCTATTGAACGGACAGGATATTGTTGACGGAATGGCAACATCCCCCCCATATAAAGAGGTGCTTAAGCCTGTGTATGGGAGTTTGTCAAATTCTCACTTCGGTGGAATAATACAAGGCAACATATGGTCACCTCTGGATTTTCATTGCGGCTGAAAAAAAACTTCTATGAAGTAAACGATTTAACGGTTAACGATGTACTGATAAATGATGCCAGAGCCTACAATATGCCAGGTTTTGAAGTTGATATTCGTGCATCGCTTGATCTGCTGAGCAACCTGAACCTTACACTTAACTATTACCTGGCCGGAGACAGATGGTCCTATTTCGACGGTGCAAATCTAAAAATGGATAATATCAATGATCTTAATGTGGGAGCCGTTTACGATATCACCGATGCCTTTTCCGTTAATGCAAGGGTAAACAACCTCTTGTCGCAAAAGTTCGATATCTGGTATGGGCACCCGGCACAGAGCATTAATGCATCGGGCGGTTTCACGTTTAAATTTTGATCTTTTGAATCCCGTACGAAAAGCCTATCTCATTGCGACAGGGCCATATTATATATTGTTTATCTGCACATTATAAATATTTTTTTCGATATTAATGGCTTTTGGGGCAGACTCATCTTTTTCAACAAACAATTCTTAATCGAAGCAAATCACTTTGCAGATATGCTGTTGTATTGTTGCATAAACACTGGGGGGGGTTAAACGTCGCACAAAACTATTTTTAATACTTCTTCCTTCTTGTTTACAATGCTTTTATGTACTTTTGCGGCGAACATTGGTTGTCCACAAACTTCATGAAGAGATCCGAAAGTTATGGGTAAGAAAAAAAGCTCAGAAAAGAGCATCGAAAACAAAAAAAAGTAACAGGGAAATATGACATCGTAAAAGCCATGTGGAGCCTGTTCGGCCTGATGGTGGCAGGTGCTGCGCTCTTTTCCTGCTCGTGTCGGCAGGGCTTGTTGGTTACCTGCCAGAGATTAATGAGCTGGAGAATCCGATTGATAAATACGCATCACAGGTTATCTCTTCCGATAACGAACTGCTTTTCACCTATTCACAAAGCGATGATAATAGAATTTTTGTGGATTATTCAGACCTGTCCCCCCCATATCTTATCGATGCATTAATTTCGACCGAAGATGTGAGATATTATTCCCACTCCGGTATAGATATTATAGGCTTGGGAAGAGCTGTATTTAAAACACTTATCCTCAATAAAGGAGAGAGCGGCGGCGGGAGTACCATCACTCAACAGCTGGCAAAGCTTCTCTACTCTCCACGGGCAAACAACAAACTTCAGCGTGTTTTTCAAAAACCTGTTGAGTGGGTAATTGCTGCGAAGCTGGAGCGCTTTTATTCTAAAGATGAGATCATCAACCTCTACTTGAACAAATATGACTTCAACTATAATGCCGTGGGGATTGAGTCTGCCGCACGTACTTATTTCAATAAAACCCCCCCCGACGAATTGAGCGTAGATGAGTCAGCCATGCTTATTGGAATGCTTAAAAACTCATCCCTTTATAATCCGGTACGACGCCCGGAGGTTACAAAAGAGCGTCGGAACGTTGTACTTTCTCAGATGCAGAAGGCTGGGCACCTTAAGAAGCAACAGGCCGATTCCCTAAAACAACTTCCAATTGAACTGGATTTTAACCGTTCCGGTCACATTGATATTGCCGCTCCTTATTACCGTCAGCATCTGGCAAAAATGATGATGGCCGTGAAGCCACAGAGAAAGAATTACGCCTCGTGGAAAAAAACAACAGTTTACGGAAGACTCACTCTCGTGGGAGGAAGATCCACTTTACGGATGGTGTAATAAAAATAAAAAAAACCTGACGGATCGAACTACAATATCTACACAGACGGACTTAAGATTTACTCAACAATCGATTCCCGTATGCAACGCTACGCGGAAGCTGCTGTGAAAGAACATTTGGGCGGATATCTCCAAAAACAGTTTTTCAGTGAAAAGGCCGGCAGGAAATACGCTCCGTACTCTGTTGAAGTAAGCAATCAGGTTGATGATCTGATGACGGCAGCAATGAAACAGACGGAACGTTACCGTGTTCTTAAAAAGGAGGACTCAGTGAAGCTGAAATAATTAAAAACTTTAAGGAGGTACCTGTCGAAATGAAGGTTTTCTCATGGGAGCATCGGGAAATAGACACACTGATGACACCCTGGGATTCAATCCGCTATCATAAAAACTTCCTTCGTGCGGGATTCATGGCAATGGATCCTTTAACGGGACATGTAAAAGCCTATGTAGGAGGGCCTGATTTCAAATTCTTCAAATATGATATGGTTTCCACCGGCAAACGGCAGATAGGTTCTACAATCAAGCCTTATCTCTACACTCTTGCAATGGAGGAGGGGATGACTCCTTGCGACGGAATGATTCACGGCCCGGTAACACTTATGCCCGAAGTAGGGGAGCCATGGGAACCACGCAATACGCGTAAAGCTTCCGGAGAGTTTGTATCCATCAAATGGGGGGGCCTTCAGAACTCCGACAACTGGGTGACTGCCTGGCTGATGAAGCAATTCTCGCCCTACACATTTGCCCGTATGCTCCAATCATTCGGGTTGAAGACTCCGGCCGATCCGGTAGTTTCACTTGCGCTGGGACCTAATGACGCATCAGTTTATGAGATGGTAGGAGCCTATTCTTCTTTCATCAACAGAGGCATCCGCGTGGAGCCGGTATTGGTGACCCGAATTGAAGACCAGTTCGGCAACGAAGTGTACTCATCCGTCCCCCCCAGAATGAAAGAGATCTTCAGTGAATCTACCTCCTATAAGATGCTCGATATGCTGAAGGCTGTCATCGATGGCGGTTCGGGAGGCAGGCTGAGACGGTTATATAACCTGAAAGGGCAAATGGGCGGAAAAACGGGTACGACAAATAATAATTCCGACGGATGGTTTATGTCGTTTACCCCCCCCAATCTGGTCGCAGGCTGCTGGGTGGGCGGTGAAGACCCATCCATACATTTCGACCGGATGGCTTACGGACAGGGAGCCAGCATGGCGTTACCCATTCACGGGTTGTTTTATCAAAAGATTTATGCCGATCGCGAACTAAAATACAGTGACGACGGTGTTTTTGATATCCCAGCCGAATTCGACCCGTGTCATGATTCAAAGCGCTACTCTCCCGACTTCTACCGGAATGATGATCCGATGGTGGAGAGCGAAGGTATCGACGACATATTCAATTGATATTATTCGACAACTGCCACACCGGACAACAGGAATAATAAGCTGAAAAACAAGTATAAGCATCGGCTTTAAATAGAGATCAAAGGAGGATTCAAAATTGAATACCTCCCTTGATGTTGATATAATTATCAACAAGGAGAATAGTTGATAACTATCTTGGATCTTTTATTTCAGGCGTCTTTTTAACTCCGTATCCCACTACTACAATATCACTGACAACAGAACTGCTACCACTGTTTGATAATTCCTCGTCTTGTAACCTGAAATATACTGTAAGATCGACTTTTGAATTGGCTCTTCCTCCTTCCTTTTCCAGGACAATATCTGACGGGATCATTTTCAACACTCTTAATACTTCTGAATCAAGAGAAGGATCAACTCCTTCCGCAATTTTAAGATTTGTAATCTCTCCCTTATCACTGACACTGTAACTGGTTTTTACCAACCCCCGTAATACCATTTTCCTGCGCAATAACAGGATATTTAATATTTTGAGCTATAAACTTAACAAAGGCCTGCTCCTGCGAACTATCAGCTTTAACACATACGGCCTTCAAATCAGAACTTTCATTTCTACTCAGCCGAAAAACTACCGGTATGGTAAATCGTACATTTACAGCTTGTCCGCGCTGTTTGCCCGGCTCCCATTCAGGCATCGACTCAAGAACCCGAACCGCCTCGGCATCCAACAGCGGGTCAATTCCACGTACTACATTCACATCGGCTATGCTACCATCTTTCATCACTATAAAATTACAAATTACCCTTCCCTCAATACCTTTCGTTTTAGCCTCTTCCGGATATCTGATATTGTCAATCAGAAACCTCATCATTGCTTCTGTTCCACCGGGGGGGAATTCGGGCTGAATCTCTACTACTACAAAAACTTCATCAGTGGCTGATATTCTCTTTTGAGGTTCGGCTTGTTGAGCATAGACGCTGTTAGCGGTAATCAGCAAAAGCGCCAAGGGTAAACTGGCAATATATTTTGCCAGCTTTACCATAGGCGACTTAGTTTTATTCATCATCATAATTCGTTGTTTTAATTGTGATACATTAAAGTTATTTACTATCTGAACTGCAGTTTCATGATAAGTCAATCGTAAAGATGGAATTGATATTCGCGGCTGTCGACCCCCCTTCACGAAGGACACCGTTATCAGCAAGATATTCCAGATTCATAGCCATTTCCCGCTTCATTAGCCACACACAAGGATTCCACCAGGAAAAAGAAAAAAAATCTCGATAAGTATAATATCCAGCGAATGCCACTGTCGTACATGCGTGTGCTCATGTAGAAGAATCTGCGCAATCTCCGTTTCAGAATGCTTTTCAGTATGTATAAATATCAATTTGAAAAAAAGAGAAAGGGGGGGGCATATCATACTTCAACTGGTAAACAGCAATTCCGGAGATCATACTTTTTTCACAATTAAGACGAATTCGCATGATAGAGATGAGCTGCCAGAAAACCGCAACACAAAAAAAATAGTGTTCCTACACCAAAGATGGCAGTCAGGACCTGCTCCCAGGATATCGCAAAGGAGGGAAGGGATGTAGGTTCTTCTGTAGCTAATACCATGGCAGGCTTTTCAAAAATAACAGTAGAATTAACTTTCTCCAATGAATTGGAGCGAAAGTTCCACATCTCACCAAATGCAGGAATAACAAAAAGAGGGTAAAGCAAAGAAAATAGAATTGCCGACAGGAAAAAGATACGTCTCACCAATAAAAATGTATCCCGTTTTAATACTGTAATATACAGAAGATAAAACAAAACTATGGCAATGTTAACTTGTACAAGATATATAAGAAAAGAGTACATGATCAGTATAAGTTAAATGTCCAACAAATGGGCTACTCCCGGTTTTTCTCAATCAGGTGAACAATCTCATTCAGCTCCTCAGCACTGATCTTTTGTTCTTTAGCAAAGAAAGATACTAGCTCCTTATAGGAGTTATCGAAATAACTCTGCACCACTCCAGACAAAAAGTGACGTTTATAGGCAGACTCAGATATTTTCGGTTTATAAACCTTTACATTTCCAAATCTCCTTTTTATCAGATATCCTTTGTTCTCAAGATTGTTGAAGATAGATGCCACTGTGGTATACGGAGGTTTAGGCTCTTCCATTTTATCCACCACATCTTTTATAGCACATTCGTTGAGTTGCCACACATGCAACATCACAATTTCTTCCTGGGGGGGTGTTAATCTATCCATAATTCATATCAATTTTTAAAAACATATAGCTAATGAACCTACTTGAGAAAGTCATTTTTTTTATAATATCTTGAATTTACGCTTCGTTAAAACCTCATTTATAATACTGACAGCTAATAAGTTATGCTGGATTCCCAAAAGTACCATACTCTACTGATATTCAGTGAATTATAAGAATTGTTTTAAAGTAATCGTCGAAGTATTTTTGTATCTCTGCTATTTAAATATTCAAAAAAACTAAACTCAGACATTTTAAAAGGCACACGACTATTTAAACAATACAAATTTACGAATTTTTCGTAATGTAGAAACTTTCTCGTACTATTTTATAGTTAAATAAATAAAAAAGAGAGTGCATCACAGTGTGACTTCACCCTCTCTTACTCATCTCCTCTTCTAAAAGAGAACAATAACTAACTCAAGTTTCGCATATATAAATTAAAACATATGCAGCTAAATATGAGACCTATCAAATGTTTAGCGGAAACCCATTCGATAAACAGATGTGATCTGACAAGCTATTTGAGCGAAGCGCGTTTCTTACAGCTGCTTCTCAAAATCTTGCATACACTGCACCAATGCCTCTACGGCTTCTTTAGGACAGGCATTGTATATGGATGCACGAAAGCCTCCAACTGAACGATGCCCCTTAATCCCAACCATTCCCTTCTCTTTTGCAAACTCAAGGAAAGCAGCCTCTTTGTCTTTATACTCTTCACTCATCACAAAACAAACATTCATGATGGAGCGGTCTTCTTTGGCTGCGGTTCCAACAAAGAGTTTATTCCGGTCTATCTCGTCGTAGAGAAGCGCAGCTTTCTCCTTGTTGAGCTTGTGCATTGCCTCAACACCTCCCAGCTCCTTTACCCATTTCAGGGTTTCATGCATCACGAATATAGAAAATACAGGAGGAGTGTTGAACATGGAGCGGTCTTTCTCTGCTGCGCCTATATGTGTGCGATAATCCACCATGGTCTGCAGCGGGCGGCCCGTTTTTCCAAGAATATCTTCGCGTACAATTACAAAAGCCACACCGGCAGGTCCAACATTCTTCTGCGCCCCCCCGCCATATATTATTCCATATTTAGATATATCTACCGGGCGGCTCATAATGTCAGACGACATATCGGCTACCAATGGCACCGGACTTTCAATATCTTCATGAATCTCCGTACCGTAAATAGTATTGTTGGAGGTGATATGGAAATAATCGGCATCGACGGGAATGGTGTATCCTTTGGGAATATAGGAGTAGTTTTATCTTCGGAAGAAGCCACAACTTCAACCTCGCCGTAGAATTTTGCCTCTTTAATTGCTTTTGGCCCACACACCAGTCTGCAAATATGCAGCCTTCTTTTTCATAAGATTAGCCGGAACATCAAAAAAAACTGAGTGCTGGCACCGCCTCCGAGCAATAAGACCTTATAATTGTCGGGAATGTTGAGAAGCTCCTTCCAGAGGTCTGCTGTCTCTTTCATGATACGTTCCCATCCAGGTGTACGGTGTGATATCTCCAGAATACCTATTCCGGTGTTGTCAAAATCGCGAATTGCTTCAATTGCGGACTCTATTGCAGGCCTTGGAAGTACACACGGGCCAGCGTTGAAATTGTATTTTTTTCATTTTATTGGTATATTTATTATTTTCTATTCACTCTAAACTTGTCATCTCCATCCTTAAAAAAAAGAAACAATCTGTCTGGCTGCGGCAAGCCCGGCATTTAAATTGGCTTCTGCTGTCTGAGCTCCCGATTTTCTTGGTGTGGAGAAGTAGCGCTTTGGGAATTTTGCAAGAAACTCTTCATGCTTGTCCGGCTTAATATCGGTAACAAACTGAAATAGAGGCCGCTCCTCCATAATTCGTAAAAGATCATCCTCTACTATAAGTTCTTTACGCGCCGTATTAATAAGAAGACCATCCTGAGGCATATGTGACAGAAGGCTATAATTTACACAGTTACGAGTTTCACCCAGCAAAGGCATATGTAAAGAAACTATATCACTGTTTTCAAACAACTCTATGTTGCTATATGCAGCAATAACACCGTATTCACCCTCTTTGCGCAAGTCATCGTGAGTAAGAGTCGGGGGGGAATAGGCATAAACCGGCATGTCGAAACCTCTGGCAATCCTGGCCACCATCTTCGCTACATTTCCGAAAGCATACAATCCAAGTCGTCTGTCTTTGAGCTCACGGCCTACCGAACCGTCAAACTGATTGCGTTGCATATAAATGGCCATGCCAAAAACAAGTTCAGCTACGGCATTTGCGTTCTGGCCGGGAGTGTTCATTACACAAATTCCTTGTTGAGTGGCAGCATCAAGGTCCACGTTATCGTAACCAGCCCCGGCTCTTACAATCACTTTCAGGTTTGGAGCAGCAAATATTACCTCACCATCTACAATATCACTTCTGACTATTATAGCTTCTACATCTTTCACGGCATCAAGCATTTGAGACTTGTCTGTATATTTCTCCAATATGACAAGTGTGTGCCCCGCAGACTCAACAATTTCTTGTATCCTTTTTACTGCCTGTAGAGCAAACGGTTTACTTGTCGCCAAAAGTACTCTCATATCTTTTATCTTTTTAATATAACTTACAGAAATTACATTTTTGACGGGTATGAGATTTCCCATTACAAAAACATATAATGTTACAACCTAAAATAAATTTCTGTTTTTGAAAATATAATCTTTACAAAATATGCTTCACTATTTTTTTTAAAAAAAACAGTGTCTGCTGTATGGAATCTTACCTCCAAATAAAGTTACAAATTTACAAACTTATGCGTAACAAAAAAAACGAAATCCGAATAAAAAAATCTCAATTGTTCATTATTTATCTCTCTTAAAAGATATTTGTCCGATAAATCGATTAATCGTATCTTTGTGTCAGCGCACGAAATATACAACGCGATGAACAGTCCCTATCCATCAACTCTGCTCGAAAATGCGGTCAACGAATTTGCCAAACTACCGGGTATTGGAAGAAAATCGGCACTCCGGCTGGTACTTCACCTGTTGCGGCAGGATAAAGAGAAGGTTGCAAACTTTGCGAACACAATAATTAAGCTGAAAAATGAAGTAAAATACTGCTCATCATGCCATAATATCTCCGATACGGAAATGTGTGGTATCTGTGCCGACAGATCACGCGACCACTCTCTTGTATGCGTAGTGGAAAACGTTAAAGAGGTTATGGCGATTGAGAAAACCATTCAGTTCAGGGGGGGAGTGTACCACGTGTTGGGTGGAATCATCTCTCCTATCGACGGCATCGGCCCTTCTGACCTGGAGATTGCAAGCCTGGAAGAGAGAGTGAGTAACGGCAATATAAAAGAGGTTATTCTGGCACTGAGTGCAACGATGGAAGGCGACACCACAAATTTTTATATTTTCAGAAGATTGCAACCATACGGCGTAAAAGTAAGCATTATTGCCAGAGGTGTCTCCATTGGTGATGAAATAGAGTATGCCGATGAAGTGACACTTGGACGTTCTATTATTAACCGCACACCCTTCGATGAATCGTATAAACTCCTGTCGAAATGAGAGAAGAAAATAAAATTGACAAGGCCATCCGGCTTCTGAAAGCCCATTATTACGTAAATATAATTTTTCTGGCATCTCTTTTTTTTACTTTTCTGTTTCGTCTGCTTCCCTTTTTTTTCATGAGAAAAAGACGATCAGTGTCACTTTGGAAACATTCACCTTGATAATTTCCATAGTTGCTGTTCCGGGAGCATTGAAATATTTCGCCATCGGCATGAAAAAGATTCATAGTCCCTTAGAGGCCTGCGCAGCAATAAAGAAATACAAATGGCTATCATTCACACGTATATACATATTAAGCATTGCAGCGCTAACAAATATTATTCTGTACGGGTATTCAGGGAATATGAACTTTTTCTGGTTTACTGTAGTATTTTTTTTATCACCTTTTTATTTTGCAGGCCATCGTACCCCCGAACTGGCAGCACTGACTGAAGTGAAGGGTGAAAAAAAACGAACCTCTGCAGGATGTTAAAACAATACCCGGAAATGAAGATATACCTGGAGAATAGAAATATCAGGTTACGCGCACCTGAACCGGAAGACCTTGATGTACTCTACGTATGGGAGAATGACACTGAGATGTGGGAAAGCGGCTCATCAATCCACCCCTTTTCCCGGTTCACACTAAAGCAGTACCTTATTGATTCACGACACGATATATATGTGGACAAACAGCTCCGTTTGATTGTAGAGCTGAAGGAATCAGCCGAGCCGGCAGGCGCTGTCGACCTGTATGATTTTGACCCGTTTAACCGTAGGGCGGGTGTGGGCATCCTGATAGATAAAAAATTCCGGAAACAGGGGCTGGGCCTGCAAACGCTGATACTCCTTGAAGAGTATGCTTTTGGTTTTCTAAAATTAAGGCAACTTTACGCTTTTGTACCTGTAAAAACAAGGAGAGTACCTCGTTGTTTACGAAAGCCTTCTATCTTCCGGTAGGGATATTGAAAGAATGGCTTTCAGGTGAAGAGAGTTTCGAGGATGTACAGGTGATGCAAAAAAATTAACCCGGAAAAATAAATTGTTACGGGTCACGATAAATGAATTTCAACAGGAAACAATATGCAGGACGACATAAAAAAAGCTTGTGATGTATTAATGAAGGGAGGAATCATCCTCTATCCTACCGACACCATATGGGGGGGTATCGGTTGCGATGCTACAAATGAAGACGCGGTTAAACGCATTTATAAGCTGAAACAGCGAGACGACAGCAAGTCGATGCTCATTCTTATGGACAATCCGGCCAGGCTGAATTCCTATGTACAAGAAGTGCCTGATATCGCACTGGACCTTATAGAGTTAACCACCAATCCGCTCACCATAATCTACGACGGAGCCAAAAACCTTGCTTCCAATCTTATTTCACCCGACGGGTCAATTGGTATACGCATTACAGAAGAAGCATTTTCAAGAGAACTGTGTAAACAGTTCCGCAAGCCCATTGTATCCACATCGGCAAATTTGAGTGGCGATCCCTCTCCAACCCGGTTTTCACAAATAAAAGCGATCATAAAAGACGGAGTTGACTATATTGTCACATATCGGCAAAAAGAACAAGCCCAATCCAGGCCATCATCAATTGTGAAATTAAGTAGAGACGGCACAATACAAATTATCAGAAAATAAACAATTTTGCTATCTTTGTCCTTAAGATGAACATAAGGAACCTTATTCCAAATATGCAATTTAAAGAGATACACAATAAGTTTTTGCTATGGCGCGATTCTCATATAAAAGAGCGTCATTTTTTGCTATTTGTGTGCTTCCTTGTTGGAATACTCACTGCTACAGCTGCTTATATTTTAAAGTCGGCCATACATTTTTTTTCAGTTTTTCCTGACCGAGAATTTCAGTCGCGATAATTTTAACTTTTCCTACCTCCTATTCCCTATTGTGGGAATCCTTATTGCCGGATTATATGTAAAATACGTAGTTAAGGACGATATAAGCCATGGCGTCACAAAATTCTTTTTGCCATATCTCAGCGCAAAAGCAGGATAAAACCACATAACATGTACTCGTCGATTATAGCCAGCTCCGTAACCATAGGCCTTGGAGGATCCGTAGGAGCCGAGGCACCGATAGTACTCACAGGATCAGCCATTGGGTCTAATCTGGGAAGATTCTTCAAACTGGAACAACGCAGCCTGATGATTCTCGTAGGATGCGGTGCCGCCGGAGCTATAGCCGGAATCTTCAAAGCGCCCGTTGCCGGTATCCTTTTCGTGATTGAGGTGTTGCTGCTCGACCTTACCATGTCTTCAATACTACCTCTTCTTGTTACAGCAGTAACCGCAACCACCGTTTCATACCTTCTCACAGGCATGGACGCCATGTTTGCCTTTACTCTGGTTGAACCTTTTATACTCGATCGAATACCGTATGTGATTATTCTGGGTATTCTCTGTGGTTTTGTCTCGCTCTATGTTATTCGCACAATGGGCTGGCTGGAAGATATCTTCCACAATTTACCCAGCTGGAAAAGATTTCTGCTTGGAGGAGTTTTGCTCAGCATACTGATATTCTTTTTTTCCTCCTCTGTATGGTGAAGGGTACAACACTATCAACACACTGCTGGCAGGAGGCGACTCTTTTCTTTCTCTTATGAACGAAAGTTTTTTTTCACAACATTGCAAGCAGGTGGGCAATAGTAGGTTTTCTTGTTCCGGTAATTATCTTTAAAGTATTTGCCACTAGTGCCACCAACGGTGGAGGAGGAACAGGAGGGGGGGTATTTGCACCTACATTGTTTCTGGGTTGCATCGCAGGTTTTGTTTTTTCATATACACTCAATCGGTTAGGATATACTACCTATCTGCCGCAGGAGAATTTCGCACTTATGGGTATGGCGGGAGTGATGGCCGGTGTGATGCATGCACCGCTTACCGGTAGCTTCCTTATCGCAGAGCTTACAGGCGGATATCATCTGTTCCTTCCTCTCATGATTGTTTCTCTGGTTTCATATGGAACAATTTTGATGTTCGAAAGGCACAGCATCTACGCCATGCGCCTTGCCAAGAGTGGGGAACTGATCACGCATCACAAGGATAAGGCAGTTCTTACTTTCCTGAAGGTAGAGGATCTGCTTGAGAAAGATGTGCCTACGGTAACTCCCGAAATGACACTAGGTGATATGGTTAAGGTTATATCTGCATCTGAAAGAAATATTTTCCCCGTTGTTACTGATAGTGGTGTTCTGTTAGGACTTGTTTTGATGAACGATATCCGCAATATCATGTTCCGTCCGGAGCTTTACGACAGGTTCACAGTTGAGAAATTTATGGTGGGTTCGCCATCAAAAATTGATATTCACACAAGTATGGAAGAGGTGATGGAAATATTCGAAAATACAAAAGCATGGAATCTACCGGTAGTAGATTCCGGAGGAGTATATCAGGGGCTACTGTCACAATCTTCAGTGTTTAACTCATACAGGGAAGTTCTGGTAGAAAATTACTCCGAAACTGATGAATAACAGAATCAAGATGGATAGTACGATCAATATTAAGAAAGAAGAGGCACGAATTTTGTTCATGGGGGGGACACCCGAATTTGCTGTTGAATCACTAAAGCGCTGGTTGAGAACGGATATAATGTAGTGGGAGTAGTAACCATGCCCGACAAACCGGCAGGAAGGGGCTATTCACTCCGGCCATCACCCGTGAAACAGTATGCATTGCAGCAAGGGTTACCAGTGTTACAGCCGGAGAAGCTGAAGGATGAGGTGTTTCTGAATGAACTGAGAAAACTGAAAGCCGATCTGCAGGTTGTGGTGGCATTCCGCATGCTGCCTGAGGTAGTTTGGAGTATGCCACCCAAAGGCACCATAAACCTGCACTCATCACTGCTTCCACAATACCGTGGTGCTGCCCCCATCAATTGGGCTATCATCAACGGAGAAAAGGAGACAGGTGTAACCACTTTTTTTTATAACTCACGAAATAGATACCGGGGCGATCATTTTTCAGGAAAAGACACCTATCAGTAAACAAGATAATGCAGGATCAGTTCACGACAGGCTAATGGCGATGGGAGCATCCCTTGTATTAAAAACGGTGGATACAGTCCTTAGCGGTAAGGCAGATACGGTTCTGCAGGACAAAATGTTCGCAAAAGAGCTGGAACTGAAGCCAGCACCCAAAATATTCAAGGACACCTGCCGTATCGACTGGGGGGGAAAAACTGCTTCTGAGATATTTAATTTTATACGTGGCTTATCGCCCTACCCCCCCGCCGCATGGACAGAATTAAACCAGCACGGCAGCAATGAGGCAGAGCGACTCAAAGTGTTTGCCTCGGAAGTAGCTGAAAGGTGCAATCACTCCTTACCCGTGGGAACAATTGAAACAGATCACAAAACCTTTGTAAAAGTAGCAGTCAGGGACGGGTTCGTTCACATTAACGAACTTCAGTTGCCGGGAAAGAAAAGGATGAATATCACCGATTTCCTCAACGGTTACACTTTTAGTGAAAACGCGTTATTTATATAATCTACCACTTATAATTTAATCCGAAGCTGAGTGTCTGGTTGTACTGCCAATATTTTAGCTTCGAATCGGGTGGCACCCCCCCGTCATCAAACCTGACATTCAAATATATGCGGGTTGAGAGTGCATTACTCAATGCCATATTAAGTGAGTTTTCGAATTCCGATACCACCTTCTCATAGCTTGTAAAATATGTAAGACGTGAATCCCATGCTATGTAGCGTGTAATATCATATTTAAAGATCGATGTAATGGTGCTACCGATATCCATTAGAGATTTTTTTTCCTTCAGGGATACCGAACCGTTTCACATTAATTGAGGAGTTCCCTACATATTTATAGTTTATTGAAATAGGAGCTATCGCCAGGTCCAGCTTCACACGACGATGACGCACCTTATCTGATTTTTTTGTCCAGATTATATTTCAAACCCACACCTGCATTAACATATAAAGGAGCTAGAAAAGCGGATCGCAGATCGTTAGAGTTTGTGGGATAAGCATTAAACAGTTGCGTTTTTGCCTCCAGGTTCATTGAGTATGACCATTTGCTCGTAAATGCATTAACTCCAAAGTCGCCGTAATAACGAACAAGGTCATTTCCTATACGGTATCTCCTAAGTGTATCATCAGGTGCATTAAAAACAGATAGCCTCCACTCTAATGTGTTGTTGAACCTCACCTTGTCTTTATTGTAATTTGCAGTAAACTTTTGATAACTGTTGAAGTTCAGATTATTTGTACCTCCCCCCCTGTGCCAGTTATCGGAAAAATAGTTCTGAGCAAACTGAAAAGAGTGTTCTCCATTGCGTATCCAATATCTCCGGTTAATGGTTGCGACCTCCACACCCGGTGCATCGAGGGAATATGTAGTTTCTGTTTTTATAAGCTCACGAAATGGATTAAAAGTCTCTTTCACCACATCATCCGCCCCAGACATACGCGGCAGGGTGTCGAAAATTTCAACAGTATATTTTACTTTATCAGGGTAGGTCTTATAATAGTTCATCCTTACATCCTGTACAAAATCGTAGTGCCTTAGCTTTGGAGCGAAAGTTTTCTCCAGCGGTATAAGCAATCCTTTATCTTTGTCCTCATCCATGGGGTAAAATGACAATTCTCGCGGAAGAATTTCACCTGTGAAAATCATGGGAAGGAACAGAGGGCTGTAGAAAAGTGTATCCCTGAATGTCAACCCATCCATTGCATTATTATCATAATATCTTAAGGGCAGCTCCAATGTCCCATTCTCTTTCCTTGAATAGAGTGAATCGAGATGGTTAATCATTAAATAATGTTTAACATTGGGAACAGGGGGTTCAGTTGATGTGAATACTCTGCGTTGAGGTGCTGGATACATATTAACATTAATCCGTGGCATTGCAACCGGCTCAACATTAATAGTCTGTACTTCTGGCTGTTCAGGAGAAACTGTCTGTGTGTTTTCCGGTTGGTTTGTATGACGTTCTATTTGCCTGCTTATATCTGTTATATTACGAAACAAATCCGTACTATCCTGCACTTGTACCGGATCTTTTATAACATAAGACGTGACGTCAATCACAGAAGCCACTGCCCCGAATGAAAAAAAAGAGATAAAATCAAAGGAAAAACGATTCGTTTCATACCTAAATTTATATTGTATTAATATGCTTATTTCCTGTTATTTAGCAAATTTTATTATTCCGATTTTATTTTATTACAAATAGCAAAGATATAAAAAAATGTTTTACTTAAAAACGATATGCTTTGAAAACCACTCTCACATTTCGACTGCTTGTTATTTAACTTTGCATGTTTTACGATAACAGCTGAAAATTTAATATTCTGATGTTTCCGGGAACTCTTTTTAAACCGGTGTTCGAACAAATAGTCTCATTTTTCATCTTATGAAGATGTTTCCGGGAACTCTATTGAAACCGAAAAGAAAGAAAAAGTTGAACATATTCCAAATATCAGACTTCAAATCAAAACAAAACAGCAACAAAATAGCTGAAAAAATGGGATCTAATCCAAATAGCTGACTTCAGTCAACACTAAAACTATAACATAACGGATAGCTGAATATGAAACATTAAAAATTTGCTTATACGATGATTGCGTAAAATCGTTTGACAATAGTTATATTTGCATAAGATATAGAAATAACAATTGAGACCCGTCCAAAATGTCTTTTTCATTGCAATCGAATAAAAAAATATATACTGTGCTGAGAGCGAATCAAACTTGTCTTGAGTCACAGGGAGAACTGACCGCAGCAGAAGACCAGATTTCATTTTAAAGTAACATTCTTGGTAATAAAATCAGTATAACTGCACAGAAATAGTAACTCACTTAACTTTCGCATCTATCCAAACGATGCGTATATAAAAATAAGCTGTTTAGCTATTTTCGGGTGAGATGCCGGGGGAAAGCTGATAATATGGGAAATAGACTGATCACAATACTTGGCCCTACGGCATGTGGCAAAACCACATTTGCCACACATCTGGCTTATGAGCTGGATGGTGAAATTCTGAGTGCCGATTCACGGCAGGTATACAAGCAGATGGATATCGGTACAGGCAAGGACCTCTCTGATTACATTGTTGACGGCACCCTAATACCCTATCATCTCATCGATATTCGCTATCCGGGCGACAAGTATACGCTCTACGACTATCAGCACGATTTTCATGTTGCATACCTTGATATTATATCGCGCGGTAAAAGGCCCATACTTTGCGGCGGCACCGGGCTCTATATTGAGTCTGTTCTAAAGGGATATAACCTGCCAGACGTGCCCGCCGATTCCGAATTGAGAAGATCTCTTGAAGAGAAATCGCTGAAAGAACTGGCCAGAATACTGCGAAGCTATGGCCCACTTCACAACATCACCGATACAGACACAAAAAAAACGGGCTATCCGGGCGATAGAAATTGCCGATTTCAAGTCTAAACAGACAGCTTCGGCTTCCGAATTCCCGTCTGTTGATAGCATCATACTAGGACTTCATATCGACAGGAATTTGCGTCGGGAAAAAAAATTAGCGACCGCCTGCAGGTAAGATTACGTGAAGGCATGGTAGATGAGGTGAAAAAAAATCATAAATTCAGGTGTCTCACCGGAAGATCTTATCTACTACGGGCTGGAATATAAATTTGTAACCCTATACGTGACAGGGGGGGTTATCAGTTATGAAGAGATGTCAGGACAGCTGGAAACAGCTATTCATCAGTTTGCCAAACGGCAAATGACCTGGTTCAGGGGGGGAATGGAACGCCGCGGATTAACTATTCACTGGATTGACGCTTCTCTTCCAATGAAAGAAAAACTATTACAAGCACATTCTTTCATTGGGAAATAAGCTTAATTGAGTTTTTCATCCCATTCATTTATTGAGTACCCCTGCTAAAAATCTCCTTCACTGCAAAAATAAATTGTATGAAAATCGCCGGAATTATCGTAATTTTGCTGTCCTGATAACAAGAGCTCCTGCTGCTTCAAAAGCAACAGGATCTGCTTTTCACCAAATATACGTTTAAACAGATGATAAAAGGAGCATTTCCAGTTGAGAAATTCAAGAAACTTGACACGCCTTTCTATTATTACGATATGGAGCTGTTGAGAAACACTCTTGAGACAATAAAGAAAGAGACCGAAAATAGGCCGTTTCACATACACTACGCGGTAAAGGCTAATGCAAACCCGCGCATTATGGAAGAGATAGCTTCTTTCGGGTTTGGTGTGGACTGTGTAAGCGGAAATGAAATACTAAAGGCACTGGAGTGTGGTTTTTCTCCCGGTAAAATTGTTTTTGCCGGCGTTGGAAAGAGCGACAGGGAGATAGAGATCGGGCTCAAGCATGATATATTCTGCTTTAACGTTGAATCTATACCTGAGCTTGAGGTGCTCAATTCCCTTTCTGAAGGAAAAGGAAAAACTGCTCGTGTGGCTCTTCGCATTAACCCTAACGTTGATGCGCATACCCACAAATATATTACCACCGGTTTAGAAGAAAACAAGTTCGGCATCAACGAAAGGGATCTTCCGGAAGTGCTGAAGCTTATAAACTCCTCTCCGAATATTGAGCTCATCGGGATGCATTTCCATATAGGTTCTCAGATTACCGACCTCTCTTCGTTCGAGGATCTATGCGTTAAAGTTGAGGAGTTGCAGGAATGGTTTAACAAAAGGGGGGGTGTAAGGCTTTCGATAATAAATGTGGGTGGAGGACTTGGAATAAATTATCATCATCCCAACCATTTCCCGATGGCTGATTTTGAGTCCTATTTCAGGTTGTTCGTAAAAAAACCTGAAGCTACAAAAAGGCCAGAATCTGCACTTCGAACTGGGCCGTTCGGTAGTAGCTCCATGCGGTTCACTTATTACCCGCGTTCTTTACGTGAAGAAAGGTATTCAGAAGAAATTTCTGATAGTTGATGCCGGCATGACCGATTTAATCCGGCCAGCCTTGTATCAGGCATTTCATCATATTGAAAATATCAGCTCAGACAATGAATACACACCCTACGACGTTGTAGGCCCTATCTGTGAATCTAGTGACGTGTTCGCTGAACAGTTAATGTTGAACTGGGCAGAAAGGGGTGATCTCTTAGCCATTCGTTCTACCGGAGCATACGGAGAAACAATGGCATCACAATACAACTGCCGCGATCTTCCTGAATCCTGTTTTTCTGATACTCTTTAATTAAATTCAATGCTATAATGGATAGTATCTTTTCAGCTTTACCACATTTTCCATGATTGAATGGATTTTGACAGGCTCACTGTTTCTTTTCTTTCTGATTCAACTCTTTTTTTTATCTTTCAGTTTACAGAAAACCTTATTTATACGAGAAAAAGAGAAAAAGGAGTATCGTCCCCCCCGACGAAGAACTGCCTGGAATCTCAGTAATAATCTCCTCAAAAAAATAATTCGGAAGAGCTGGAGAAGAACCTGCCCTTTTTTTTGAACAGGATTATCCCAATTTCGAGGTTATTGTAATAAACAGCGGCTCATCAGATGAAACTGACATGGTATTGAAAGCCGCTGAACTAAGATATCCACGCCTCTACCACACCTATGTACCTGCAGAAGCCGATGAGATAAACGAAAAAAACTGGCGCTCACACTGGGTATCAAAGCAGCAAAAAAACGACATACTCCTCTTTACGGAATCATATTGCAGGCCATGCTCCAGACTATGGATTAAGGAGTATGGGAAAGAATTCTTAGATGGAAAAGAGATTGTACTTGGATATAGCAAGCTGTTGATCCGGAAAAATGTTCACATGCGAAATTTTATAATATTCGACAACCTCATCCATCATCTGAAGTTTTTATCCATGGCCATTGCACACAGGCCATTCATGGGAATTGGCCGGAATATGGCCTATAAAAAAAGAGCTTTTTTTTCAAGAATAAAGGCTTTTCGCAGGTGTTGAGTATTGACGGTGGTGAGGATGATTTGTATATCAACAGGATTGCACGCAGAAGCATTACCGGTGTGGTTATTTCTCCAGAAAGCATAACTGAAACAGACAGTGTTGACAACTTTCCACATGGAGAGCGTTAAAGTCAAAGTATTTATACACAAAACAGTTTTATGAAGGTTTCCCTTCCAGGGTATTCGGTTGTGAGACCTTCTCCAAATATGTGTTTTACACAGTATTCATAGCTGCTACGGCATTAGGTATTGTCTGGCATAACTACTTGCTTTTGCTGTTCACCTTCCTGCTCTTTGTAATCCGCTATTTAGTCCAGCTTGCAGTAATCAACAAAAATAGCCATCTCTTTCGAGCCGGAAGATATCATATAAATCTGATCTTTTTTTGATATTTTTCAACCTTTCAATAATTTGCAATTCAGAAAATATGCCAACAGGAGAAACGGATTACGACGATAAACCGATCATAAAAAAAGGGTCAAGCGCCATTTTGTCAGTTGAAAATTCCTTTTGATTATGGCGGATGGGGTTAAATGCGGTTAATCAATTATTGATTCAGTTAAAAGTGTTAAAAAGATAATCTTACTGATGAAAATCTGCACATTATTTGTCTTATATTTGTTGTTCTGTGATAAAAAAATAAATTCAATATTACTAATATGAATACAAGTAACACTAAAAACGTAATTGCAATCGTACTGGTTGCTATTTTGAGCTCAGTAGTTACTTTACTGGGTTACAATATTATCGGCAAAAACAACAGTAGTCGTGCCGATGCATCAGGAAATGTGACATCAAAAGAAATTGGAACCTATTCAAACTCATTTAACCAAGACAAAAATGTTGTACTCACCAATCTTACAACATCAGAAGGGTATCCCGATTTCACAGAAGCTGCTTCCAGGTCGGTAAACGGTGTAGTACACGTAAAAACTACGACAATAAGCCAGCAGCAGTATATCAATCCGTTCGACTATTTCTTCGGATTTGGCGACCGCATACCTCAGCAGCGTGAACAGGTCGGTTTCGGCTCCGGCGTTATAATTTCAAAGGATGGATATATAATAACAAATAATCATGTGGTGGAGAATGCCACTGAGGTATCTGTATCTTTAAACGACAATCGTGAATTTACAGCCAAAGTGATTGGCACAGATCCGCAGAGCGACATTGCTCTGCTTAAGATAGAAGGTGAAGATTTTCCATATCTTACATTCGGCAACTCCGACGCTCTTGAGGTAGGAGAATGGGTTCTGGCCGTGGGCAACCCGTTTAACTTGACTTCTACCGTTACTGCCGGTATAGTAAGTGCTAAAACAGAAGCAACGTTATGGGAGGAGGCAGCCTTAACATTCAATCGTTCATTCAAATTGATGCAGCCGTCAATCCAGGGAACAGCGGGGGGGCGCCCTTGTAAACACCAGAGGTGAGCTGGTAGGCATAAATACTGCTATTTTTTTCCCAAACAGGAAATTTTGCAGGTTACGCTTTTGCCGTTCCCATCTCAATAGCTGGAAAGGTTGCAGCCGATCTTAAAGAGTATGGCACTGTACAGCGTGCGGTTTTAGGCATACAGGTTCCGAATATAGAAAACATAAGACGTCAGGACCCAGATAAAGCACGTGAGCTGTCGCAGATAAAAGGTGTTCTTGTGGAAGATTTCAGTGACCGCAGTGCCGCGAGGGCTGCAGGCATACAGAAGGGAGACGTGCTTACCGCCATCAACAATGTGCCTATCCGCAATTTTGCAGAATTACAGAGCCAGTTGAACAGATACAGGCCCGGTGACAAGATCAGTGTGACAGTCGACCGCAATGGCAAAAGCCATAGTTTTAACATAGAACTTAAAAATGATGAAGGCAGCACAGAAATTACCCGCAGTTCCGATTCAATCAGCACATTGGGCGCTACTTTCAAACCGATCCCCCCCGATGAAAGGAAAAAAAACAACTGGGCATATCAAGCGGTATAGAGGTTGTAAGTGTTACAAACAGCGGGCTTTTCAGAAAAGAGGGCATCAACAAAGGGTTCATCATTATGAGAATAAACAATACTCCGGTTAACAGTGAAAGCGATATAGCCAAAATTATTGCTTCCACGAGCAACCGTCAGGATAAAGTACTGCTTGTAGCAGGTTTTTATCCGAATGGAAGAACCCAATATATTGCCATTGATCTGACTGGTAATAAATGACATAGCGTTAACGAAGGTTAATTACTGCCTTTTCAGTAACAAAACAGAGTTATTTGTGTTTTTATAGCAAAGGAGTCGGTTAAATACCATATTCCTTTGCTATATGTTTGGAATATGGTTTATATCGTAAATTAATAACAAAAATATTTTGTAACTTTGCGCTCCCTCCTTAGTTCCAATTAAAAAAAATCAGACTAATAAAGATAAATGAGACAATTAAAAATTACAAAATCGATCACCAATCGCGAAAGTGCTTCTCTGGACAAATATCTTCAGGAAATAGGCCGTGAAGATCTTATAACCGTAGAAGAAGAGGTGGAATTAGCCCAGGCTATCAAGAAAGGCGATCGTCAGGCTCTTGAAAAACTCACAAAAGCCAACCTCCGTTTCGTAGTATCAGTAGCCAAGCAATACCAAAACCAGGGACTAAGCTTACCAGACCTTATAAATGAAGGCAACCTTGGCTTGATAAAAGCTGCCGAAAAATTTGACGAGACCAGGGGATTTAAGTTCATCAGTTATGCTGTATGGTGGATTCGTCAATCCATCCTGCAGGCACTGGCCGAACAATCCAGAATAGTGAGGTTACCATTGAACCAGGTGGGCTCGCTTAACAAAATAAGCAAAGCTTTTCAAAAATTTGAACAGGAAAATGAGCGCAGGCCTTCAGCAGAAGAGCTTGCTCAGGAGTTGGACCTTTCGGTTGAGAAGGTCACAGATTCCCTGAAGGTTTCGGGTCGCCATATATCCATGGATGCACCTTTTGTTGAGGGTGAAGATAACAGCTTGCTTGATGTGTTGGTTAACGATGATGCACCCATCGCTGACCGGACCCTAATCAACGAATCACTGCAAAAGGAGATAGACAGGGCTCTTTCTACTCTTACTGAGAGAGAAAGCGATATCATTAAGATGTTTTTCGGCATAGGCTGCCAGGAGATGACACTTGAAGAGATCGGTGATAAATTCCAGTTGACTCGTGAGCGCGTTCGCCAGATAAAGGAAAAAGCAATACGAAGACTAAGGCAGGACTCCAGAAGTAAACTATTGAAAAGTTACCTGGGATAAATCCTGTCTAGTGTAAAGCTCCAATAGAAAAATAGTAAAAAAAATCTATATGTAGGCTTAAATTGGTGATTTTTTTTACACAAAAAGGAGATTATGTGAAAATTAAGTTTTATATTTGCATTCCAAAGTTTGCCTAAGAAAGCGCAATTGTACAAGCTTTTGCTTCCATAATTGTATATTTTATGGCAAATTGTCGAACATTTTTTTTAATGTGAACGTTAAACATAAACCTGATAAGGTAGTACTGAATACGGTACTGTAAATAACATACAACAAAAATATCGAGTTATTGTAATAAAAAAATGTTTAATTAGAATTTAAATTTATGAAAAAGTTTAGTTTACTTTTATTTTCTGCTCTTCTTGCTTTCAGCATAAGTGCACAAGAAGTACAAAACGTTTCTCATGGTACTGTGTATCTGAAAAACAAATCTAGTGACAATTGGTATATTGGTCTTGGAGGCGGAACTAACCTCTATAATACGAAAGCAGAACGTGATGCGGATTCAGATTTCTCAGACCGTCTTGGATGGATGGGTCAAATCGAATTCGGACGCTGGAATTCTCCTAACTGGGGGGGTGCTCGTCTTGTTATTGATGGAGGAAACATTAAACATGAAGCTGATAATGCTCCTTTTGCTAAAAACAACTGGCTTGGCGGACATGTGGATTTAATGTACAATGTTATTAACGCTTGGGGGGGTTCATATAATCCAGAAAGAGTTTACAGCCTGGTTCCATACTTGGGAATGGGTTATATGTACGGATTAGATGATGATTGGAAAAAGCCGAATCCTGACGGAAGCACTTTCAAGCATCAAAACCAGACATTTACTTTTAATGCTGGGTTGATCAACAATTTCCAATTGTCAAGAAATGTAGCTCTTTTCCTGGAACTTGGTTGGAGAGTTGTTCAAGACTCGTTCGACGGAATCAATAGCGAAGACTATGAATGGGACAACATGTTTACAGGAACAGCAGGTATTAAATTCGGCCTTGGCGGAAAACAGAACTTCACTCCTGCCGAATTGATGGACTACAACCTGATTAACGACCTGAACAGCCAGATCAACAGACTGCGCGCTGAAAACGAAGAACTCAGACTCAGACCAGAATCTTGTCCAGAATGTCCTGAAGTACAGCCAACAGTTATTTCAGAAGGAGTTTATGTTCCCAACGTTGTGTTCTTCCGTATCAACTCTTCCAAGATTGATAAGGGACAGCAGGTGAGCGTTTACAATACTGCTGAATATCTAAAAGCAAACGAAAATGCAAAGGTTAACATAGTTGCATACGCTGACAAACAAACAGGTACTCCTGAATACAACTTCGCACTTTCTGAAAGACGTGCAAGAGCGGTTGCCGATGCGTTAACCAACGAATACGGAATCGACAGCGATCGCATCTCTATTGACTGGAAGGGTGATACCCAACAGCCATATGCAGAAAACGACTGGAACCGTGTTGCAATTTTCTTTGTTGAGTAATTCAACAGCAACATAATAAATAAAAAAAGCATCTCGGACGAGATGCTTTTTTTTGTTACCTGAAACAGGTTATACTATTTAACCATGACGTTATCAGCTTGAAATGCTATTATTTTTTTTATTGTTACCTGGAATGAGTTATGCTTCCCTGAATGAATGTATATAATTACTCCTTTATATAAACTCGCTTAACACGCGGAGAGATAGAGGTAAGAATCTCATAAGGAATGGTACCAATGCTTTCTGCAAGTTCAACAACGCCAAGCCCCCCCTCACCAAACAATACAACTTCATCTCCCTCGTTGGCAGGTATATCTGTTACATCAACCATACACAGGTCCATGCACACATTTCCTACAATAGGTGCAAAATGGCCGTTTATAAGAACTTTTCCCTTACGGTTACCGAACTGTCTGTCTAGCCCGTCAGCATAACCGAAGCGTATGGTGGCAATACGTGCATCTTTGTCTAGTTTCTCCTTTCTTCCATAACCGATAGTCTCATTTGAAGGAATCTGTTTTATCTGAAGTATGGTTGTCTTAAGGGTACTTACATTTCTAAGTCCGTCAAGCCCGCTTGCGCTTACCCCCCCGTACAATCCTATTCCTAGCCGGGCCATTTCCCAATTGTTTGCAGGAAAACGTTCCATCCCTGCAGAGTTAAGAATATGTTTGTAAAAATGATGGCCTAGTGCCTTTTCAATCTCTTCTGCAGCATTGTCGAATGTTGCCATCTGCTGATGTGTAAAATCATCGAAAACCCAACTTTCGCTGGCAGACAAATGAGAGAATACTGAGTTTACTTTCAGCCTTTCTGGGCCTTGATGATAGCAGTCAGTTGAGGTATCTCCTCTGGGAGAAATCCCAAACGGTGCATACCTGTATCAATTTTAAGGTGTACCGGATAACCGGTGATCCCTCTTCGCTCAGACTCTCTGATAAAAGCTTCAAGAATGCGAAAATTATATATTTCCGGCTCGAGGTCATTAGAAAAGAGTTCCTCAAAACCGTTCACTTCGGGATTAAGCACTATGACAGGCAATGAAATTCCTTCGCTTCTGAGCAAAATACCCTCTTCGGCTACAGCTACCGCAAGATAGTCGCAACGGTGATACTGAAGTGTTTTGGCTATCTCCACTGCTCCTGCCCCCCCATATCCGTTTGCCTTAACCATGCATACAAGCTTGATGCCGGGTTGCAATCGCGATTTGTAGAAATTGAAATTATGAACAACTGCATCAAGATTCACCTCCAGCATTGTTTCATGGATACGTTCCTCAATAAGCAAACTTATCTCTTCGAAATGGTATTTACGGGCACCTTTAAGAAGAATAAGCTCCTGATGAAAATCCCTCCATTCACCGGAAAGAATAAACTTTTCGGTTGTGGTATAGAACGATTTTTCGGGTATCGCAAAAAGATCGTGATTAGCATAAAGATCCTGTCCTATTCCTATTATTTTATGAACGCCGCTCTGTTCTACCATTTCAGCCACTTTTTTTATATAGCGTTCTTGGCGGAACCCCCCGGTCTGTAGAATATCCGAAAGAATCACTGTCTTTTTCAAAGGACGGTCCATCTTTCGCTGCTGCTGAAATCTAGAGCAATCTTGATAGAATTAATATCAGAGTTATATGCATCATTGATTACAAGGCACTCTTTCTTGCCTTTCCTAACATCAAGGCGCATGGCAACCGGCTCAAGAGTAAGCATCCTTGAGGATATTTCAATTGGTGATACATGCAGGTACAAGGCTACGGCAAGGCAATTGATGGCATTCTCTATTGATGCTTCATCTGTGAACGGGATAACAAATGATTCGTCTAAATCAAGAAATGAATAGTTGATTGCAGTTGTTTCATCTTTTTCTTAATATCAGAAATATACAGATGCGCGTCCCTGTTTTTTTTCTGGACCAAGAAAAAGCCTTCTGAGAGAGCACCATCAGGTCTACGCAACGCGACACCAATTCATTGTCTTCATCATAAATAAACACATCGCAATTGGTAAAAAGCTCAAGCTTCTCCATACATTTGTGCTGTAGAGAAGTAAAATTTTCCTGATGCGCTTCTCCTATCTTTGTCAACACACCTATAGTAGGCTTGATAACCGGTTCCAGCAGTTCCATCTCATCAGGCATAGATATCCCGGCTTCAAAAATGCCAAGTCCAGCCTCTTTATCCAGTTGCCAAACAGATAATGGCACACCTACTTGTGAGTTGTAGCTCCTTGGTGAGCGTACAATATTGTAATTTTTTTTCCAACAGTTGATAAAGCCACTCTTTCACTATAGTTTTCCGTTACTTCCTGTAATACCTATAACAGGTATGTCGAACCGGGATCTGTGATACGCTGCAATCTTCTGTAGTGCCCGTAAGCTGTTTTTCACCTGCAGAAAATTTGCATCAGTAAAATTGTCCCATTCATCCAGATGTTTTGAAACGACAAAATTACGTACACCTGAATCATACAGCTCCCTGACGAAAGCATGAGCATCATTGTTTTTAGTTACAAGTGCAAAAAAAAGTGTTTCAGAAGGATGTGTCAGTTTTCTGCTATCGGTAAGAAGTACTGAAATTCCGGCTGGATGCAACTTATCGTGCGACACGTTCAGTATAGAAGCTATTTGTTGAATTTTATAAGTCATGATCTGTATAATTTTTCTTTTAATAGAGCCCTCTCTTCTTCGCATTCGATCTCAGGATGACGATCTGAAAAAGCTCCAGTTTTTGTAATGTCTGTTCTAAAAACATCTTATATGATCTGGCAGTGGGATGCAAGGGCCGATGGAAAATTGCCTTTCTTATCTGCTCCCACTCTCTGTTCACTTCGCGTGTCTCGCAAGAGAAAAAGCCTCAGCAAAAGATGCCAGATATAGTCTATCGCAAAAGGTGACGGATGGATCATGTCATCTTCATAAACCTATAATCCCGTAGTTCATCTATCATCACCTCATAAGCTGGAAAATAGTACACACTACCAGCGAAGCCATTCCTAAGAGAGTCAACAGCCAAATGCAAAATGGATTTGCTGACCTGGTTCTCATGTGCACCATCTTTCCAGTGTCGCACGGGGCTAACGGTAAAAATAAATTTTGAATCGGGATTGATGGATAAAATTTGAGTAATAACTTCGTTCCACTCTTCCACAATCTCCTCTACCTGAAGGCGGGACCTCTGAAATCTGCACGCAGGAAATTTATGGCAGTTACTCACGAGCATACCATTATCTTTCCATTTGTATATATAGGCAGTTCCAAAAGTGATCAGGAAGAGCCCTGCATTACGAATAATGCCTGCTGCTCTCTCAAATCGCTCCATGATTTTTTTCAAGGCACACTTGTTTATCCGTATCTGAAAAATGGCCGTGATGCATGAAGCTGTGATACATGCCATTATAGCAAACAAGGTCTCTCTCAGAAAAATGTTCACCCGAGATCAATCTTTTTATCGAATTGGAAACAGAAAACGGATTATACAAAATACCGAACGGATTTACATCTGCCTTAAACTTATTCTGTAAAAGCTTAATGCCGATATTTTCAGAAAAACAGGATCCGAAAAGCATCAATTCTGTAGAATGCTTTATGAAGATATCCGGTTCCGTGATCTGTATGCGTGTTCTAAAATCCATATTGGAGCATTTTCAGTACAAAATTAACAATAAACCGGTCAATCAGATCAATCTAACAGTTTATAATTTGTAAAAAAAGGAAAAGAAGATATCAAAAAAAGGTAAGGAGAAGTGTATTAAAAAGGAATGGTTGTCTCACGACAACCAATCTTCATTGTTAACCTTAAATCTAATACCATGAAAAACACGATGCAAATGTAAGCCTTTTTGTGTTATAAAACATACTTTACAGGGGAAAAAAAATTACATTTTGCACATTTTAACCAAAAAGGAGTGTTTTATTTAGTTTTAAAACGGATTTTTAGTTTATTATTCAATCCAAAGTACAATTATTTCAACTTTGCGGTCATCTACAAATGGTGCTCTCACGCTCTAAAGACTGCCATTCGTACCATTTAATCTACCGTTTGTACCAACAAAACCTGACAATGACACCATATAACGCACCATTTCTAACACCCAACCTGACATTGGTGCTCACAAATTCATAATTTGACATTGGTACCATTTAATCTACCTGAAGGACCAATCCTTTCAGATACTCTCCTTCGGGATGATATATATTTATGGGATGGTCTGCTGGCTGGGTAAGTTGATGCAGGATACGCACTTTCCGTCCAGATATAGCTGCAGCGGAGAACACAGCCAGGCGGAACTGCTCTTTCGTAATTACCTGCGAGCAGGAGAATGTAAAAACAATTCCTCCGGGGGGGCTATTTTCTCCAGTGCAGAAAGATTCAGCTTTTTATATCCCTGCAAAGCGTTATTTACAGCTCCCCCCCGATGTTTTGCAAAAGCTGGAGGATCCAGCACAATAAGGTCGTATTCGCCATTCTTAATTTGTTTCAGATACTTAAAGGCATCGGCAGCACATGAGTTATGACGCCTATCATCACCAAAATTTAAAGAGACATTCTTGCCGGTAAGCGATACCGCTTTTGAAGAGCTGTCCACGGAGTCAACTTTTACTGCCCCCCCTCCCCCCCTTAAAGCGTAAACCGAGAAGCCCCCTGTATAGCAGAACATGTTTAACAGGGTCCTGTTTTTTTTGAGTACTGCTCCAGTAGATTCCGGTTTTCGCGCTGATCAATGAAAAACCGGTTTCTGTCCTTTGAGCCAGTCTATATGAAATTTCAATCCATTCTCCATTGCAGTATCGCTTACATCCTCACCTCCTGACAAATACCTGTCCTCCGGATATAATCCGGCTTTGTAAGGCAGTGTCCCTTCTGACTTGTAGAATATATTTTTCAGCGTACCTGAAGGCATAACCTGATTTAAAGCATCCGTGATGAGGCCAATATCTCTGTGTATCCCTACAGAATGTGCCTGAACTACTGCAGTATTGCCATAAATATCTATTATAAGCCCGGGGAGGTGGTCACCCTCTCCATGCACCAGCCTGAAAGTGTTGTTATCAGACCTTATCAGGTTCAATTCTCTTCTAATCATGAAAGCATTTTCCAGCCTGCCCATGTAAAACTGCTCATTTATCTGCTCATCATTAAATGATAACATGCGCACTGCAATACTGCCTATCTGATAATGCCCCCCCACTCCCATGCTGCTTCCATCTGATGCCAATACCCGAACCACCTCTCCTTCTTCCAGTCCGATTGGCTTACTGCCAATTGCTCCTGAAAAGATCCATGGGTGAAAGCGTTTTAGCGACTCCTCCTTACCTGGACGCAGAACAATTTCCTTGTAACTATTCATTGATATATGCCGGTTAAATGTTTATAAATCCTGAGGCATGCCCAGGAATCTAAAGCAGCATATGACTGCTGGGCAGGTTTAAGTATTGAAGCTTCCCAGTTCGATAAGCGCTGGTTTTTGGAGATTTTTTTACCAAATAATATCGCGTATATCTTCTGCAGGCTGTTATCTTCAATCCCGAATTTATCCACGAAAACCTGCAGGTCAATAAAATTCACAGGTTTACGTACTGAACGTTTACGAATTGCGGCAAAGTCGTCACGCAACGAAAGGCCTATCTTTTGATCCCCCCCGGATCGCTCATTATCGACACAAGCTCATCGGGATAGCCTATTTTGTTAAGACGAAATAGGAAACACTCCTCTTCAGTTGCAAGTTGCATCAGCGCCACATTATTCACCTGTCCACGTCTGAACGACGGCTTGGTTTCAGTATCAAACCCAAGCTCATTCATTTTGGAGAGATACTCACAAGCTTTCTTCGAATCCCCCCCTTCATTATCGATAACGAATATTTTTCCCTCGAACTTCTCTATCGGTAATTCAGCCAACTGTTCCTTTGATATAGTCAATCCCACAACTCTTCCCCCCCCATTAAATTCCCTTCTTCACCCGGCAACTCCATTTCCTTTATTTTCAGCGCATGCAGCGGCCTCAACACATTAACCAGCTTTTGACCCCCCCAAAAAAATATTAAAGTTCTCCCTGCATAAATACAACGCACTATACATCTGTTCCGTAAGCTCAAGCTGATATACAGATACAAAATTCCTTATGTCCTGGTAAATATCAGCAACATTTTCTGAGATAAAAGCTGAAACAGGTGTGTCACTATACTTCATATCATCCACAAAAACATCCAGGTAAACATTTTCCTCACCCATTATATTCGCCACCGAGCTTGCCACTCTGTTATAATCCTCTTCACGTACGAATGTGGCCGGGAGGTCTTCATCAGAAGATATTACATCTGGCAACAATAACGCTTTCACATATAGAATTGGCAGAATCTTAAGCATCCGATCCACCCACTTGCTGCGAGGCATCTTCTCTTCATTCTCAAGAAAAGCACAGAATTCCACGGCAACAGTAACGAAGTCGATAACACTCCTGTCAAAAACAATTTTACCTCTGTCAGGACTCTCCATAATTTCATCTTTCATACACAATTCTTGTCCTTTTAACGGACAAAAGTACACAATATTTTCGATAATGATATGCCTGATTTTCGATAATGATAGGTATTATCTTCGATAATAACAACCGGGATTTTCTGATACGAGATGCTTGGGCGTCGTCCTTAACAGGGTCAACAATCTGGTCGGAAATCAAAATGATGCTATAATCTTGTCTTTTTCAAAAGATTCCGTTATCTTGCACTCCATAAAAAATGTTTTAAGCCGTACAAAACATCAATCAGGCAAAGGTCGATATTGAATATCTGCTCAAAAGGGGCTTTTATGCTTAAAGTGACATATCTCAGAGGTAATATTATGGAATTGAGGATTTAATAGCCCTTCGATGCTTTATAGGTACGAAGCAGTACGGAAGTGATAGCAGAAGCAGTGGATTAAACAACTAACTTCACAAAACTATGAAAAGAACGAACAGCCATTAAAAATGAAACATGCAATTCATCTGTTACCTTTGTCATTAATTGTTACAGGTATTATAACATGCTTTCTGAGCGCTACAATCTCGCTAACCTATTGGGATTTTCTGGGACTGATAATCATTGTAGCCCTTGCATCACTGATAACAGGAGCTGTTTTGGGTTTTATCTTCGGGATACCCCCCCGTCTCAACAGGGACTACAACCCTGGGGAAAATTACGGCAGAGACACCAAATACAACCCGAACACCAATCTCGAAGATGTATCTGACTGGCTAACCAAGATTATCTTGGGGGTCACTCTCACCCAACTGGGCAAGATACCGGGTTATCTTCAAAGTATTGCAGACTATATACTGGTGAATGCCGACTGCGAAAACCTAAATTGTGATTTTGCAAGGCCCATAATGATTGCGGTTCTTATCTATTTTTTTTGTTGCCGGATTTATTTCAGGATACTTTTACACAAGACTTTACCTCCCAAGCCTTTTCTCCATCATGGAAGATAACAGACTACAAAAGGCTGAGATTGCCATATGGAGAGAGGGAGCAAATAATGAGATTTCTCAAAAATCGGAAACCGATGCAAGGCTGAAAATCGAATTATTAAGTAAGGATGAAATACTGATACTGAAAAAAAATTAAAGGTGAAGGGAACAGGTTCAATACTCATCAGCGTATGAACATTCGTGAGAGGGCTGCACTAAATGTATTGCTGGCAAAGGGAATAGTTGAAGCAGACAATAAGGGTTCGTTAGATAAAGATGGAACTGTTAATTTAAGAATAGTTGACGAAGATTTCATTAAAGAAATGGATTGATTTGAACAGCATTCCAACGAAATTGTTATTATTTTTGGGGGGGGAGTTTAACTCACACGTTTATCGATGCGATACGTAGATAGCTATTTGAGATGTTATGGCGTTTCGCTGGTCAGCGGCCACGCGTGAAAATTAATTTTACCTTTTCAATGAACTATTCTTCTGTAAATATTACCTGCTGATCAATCAAGCGACAACACATTAATATGAACTATTCTACCACAAAAGTTACAGATGTAAAAGTTGAATAAAGAGTTCTATGATTATAAATTATCGTCTTTATGAAACTAATAGGATTCGGGTTGACATATAAGAGCCTATATGAAGTCTTTGAAAAAAAATAGCTTTAATCGTATGAAACCTCCAAAATTAGGGAAACAGTCATTATTGCAGGATAATCATAACCGGGAGACCTCTTTTAGTAAGTTTCCAGAAGAGATTTATGACAAGCAGGGTGATGATAATCCCATGTACACGGGCAGGCACCTGTTAATTCTCAAAGAGGGAGCTAAAAGTATAGCGAGAGTCACTAGCTTCTTAAAGTCAGAGTGGGCCCTTTCAGTTGCAAATACCGCAGACTTCGTAACTAAGCCCCCTAACGAAAGTAATATAAAAGATGCGGATGCTCTGGTTTTTAATGATTTAGGCATAGCCTTCTGGGGGGGATTGAAGATGACCGGATTAAACGGCTTCAGGTAGCCAAAGCATCGGCAGATTATATTATTGAACAGGAAAAAGTGGTCTATCTGCCCGACGATATTACTGTTGACACAGATATTATATCGGCATGGGGGGGTGTAGAGGCTATTGAAGCACTTAAATCACAGTACAGCGGGGGGGAGGGCATAAAGATTGCGGTACTGGATACCGGCTTTGATACAGGCCATCCCGATTTTGAAGGTAGGAGTATCACTGCCAGCTCTTTTGTCCCCGATGAGTCAATTAACGACTTTCACGGACATGGGACTCACTGTATTGGGACAGCATGCGGATCTGTAGATCAGAACGGATTGCGATACGGGGGGGTAGCCACAAAATCGCATATCTATGCGGGAAAGTATTGAGTAATCAAGGGAGCGGTGCCCAGTCGTGGGTCCTTAACGGAATGACATGGGCAGCCAACGGTGGATGCAAGGTGATATCCATGTCGCTGGGATCGAAGGTAGACCCCCCCGGTCAGGCATACGACATAGCGTATGAGAGAGCTGCCCTTTTTGCTCAATCAAAAGGTGCAATTGTAGTTGCTGCTGCAGGCAATGAGAGCAGACGTTCAAAAAAACAAGTTCAGCCCTGTGGGAAGTCCGGCCGATTGTCCCTCCATCCTCGCAATTGCCGCTTTAGATTCGAAGTTGAATGTTGCCGATTTTTCAAACAGGGCTATCAATCCAACCGGATTGGTTGATATTGCAGCTCCCGGTGTGGCAATCTATTCTTCATGGCGAATGCCTGTAAGGTATCGCACTATCTCTGGAACCAGCATGGCCACTCCTCATGTTGCAGGAATCATGGCTCTTCTATTTGAGAAATATCCAGGCGCAACGGCTCAGAATATCGAGAATGAATTCAGGAAATTGGCCAGAAGCCTTCCTTTATCATCGGAGGATGTGGGTGATGGGTTATCCATTGCACCTTAAGGCCAGATAAATTTATTAAAATGAGGCATATCGTAATTACAATATCTGAATATTATTTAGACCGGCTTAACTCATTGGCCGAGAGCTTGCGTGAAGAAGGCTTAACCATCACCCGGTTATATGAGTTCGGTGTAATAATAGGTTTTGCCGAGGATGAGTCGATCATGAGAATTCGCAATCATGAAGGGATAGTCTCATTAACAGAAGAAAAACAGATAGATATTCCACCACCTGATTCTGATATTCAATGACAGCTGACACGGTAAGGTACTCCCAGGAATAATTATAAATTTATGAACTTTCGCATGCATCCATGCTAAGTATATATAGATATATGATATCACGGTATTTTTCGGGGTGCCCGTTGCATGCTTCCCCCCCGATTCTTCTCTCTCATTGGCCACGCCTTTAACGGTCGCGTACAGGTATGAGCTGTAAAACACAACTTTTAAAAGTGAACTGGAGCATTTAAGAATACAAACTGTATGAAAGTATGTACCATAAAACATCGCCTTTAAAAATATTTAGCTATAAACGCAACATGGCTGTGAGTCTAATTAATTTGAGCCAATCCTGATATTTCCGACATGTTTGTTTGACAGATAACAAAATCTATTCACGAGCAAAAAAAACAACTAAACATTTTGTGAATCCGTTTGAAAATAATATCTTTGCACACGTAAAGGACGAGGGAAGCAGGAAACACCGCTTCCTTTTTTTTGTTCATGAAAGGGATATGATTGAAAAAAAAGGTGATAATCGGCCTCACCGGAGAGTATTTGAAGAATTCAGCAAATTATCTGGTGGATGTAATAGTGGGCGCAGACAATTCCATCACAGTTGAGATTGACAACGATCTGGGTGTGGATATTGATGACTGCGCTGATCTAAGCAGACACCTTGAGTCGAGGCTCAATCGCGATACAGAAGATTATGAGCTGACTGTAACATCGGCCGGACTCACCTCACCCTTCAAAATACTGCGTCAGTACAAAAAGTTTGAAGGGAAAGAGATTGAGGTCCTAAGCAAAAAAAAGGGCAAAAGCTTACGGGAGTGCTCAAATCGTCTGATGATGACGGCTTCACGCTATCGATCATTAAAAGATTAAGCCCGAAGGCGCCAAACGTAAAATTGAAGTGGAAGAAGATATCCGCTTCGCATTCAATGAAGTAAAATATTCAAAATATCTTATACGATTCAAATAATATATGGGTAAGAAGAAAGAAACCATCAGTCTCATCGATACTTTTTCAGAATTCAACGAATTGAAAAATATCGATAAAGCCACACTGATAAGTGTACTGGAAGAGTCGTTCCGCAATGTGATCTCCAAAAGCAGCGGTACTGATGAGAACTACGATATCATCATTAACCCCCCCGACAAAGGCGACCTCGAGATATGGCGCAACCGTGTGATAGTGGAAGACGATGAACTGGAGGATCCCAACCGTGAGATTACCCTTTCGGAAGCATTGAAGATAGACGAAGATTTTGAAGTGGGAGAAGAGGTTACAGATGAGGTGTCTCTCGATCATTTTGGACGCCGCACCATTCTCAACCTTCGACAGACACTTGCCTCCAAAATACTGGAACTGGAAAAAGACAATCTCTATAATAAGTATAAAGAAAAGGTGGGCGAAATTGTCTCAGGTGAAGTTTATCAGGTATGGAAAAAGGAGTTATTGCTTCTGGATGATGAGCACAACGAACTTATCATGCCCAAAACCGAACAGATACCAAGTGATTTCTTCCGAAAGGGAGAGCATGCCCGTGCTGTGGTTGCACGTGTAGAGAATAAGAACAACAATCCCAGGATTATTCTCTCACGCATATCACCTGTGTTTTGGAACGTCTGTTCGAACAGGAGATACCTGAGATAGCTGACGGCCTTATAACTATAAAAGGTATTGCCCGCATCCCCGGAGAACGTGCTAAAGTAGCTGTTGAGGCTTACGACGACCGCATCGATCCTGTCGGGGGGGCCTGCGTGGGAATGAAAGGATTCCGTATTCACGGTATCGTACGTGAGCTTCGCAACGAGAATATCGATGTGATCAACTTTACAAACAATACCACGCTATACATTCAAAGAGCGTTAAGCCCTGCAAGGATCAACTCTATTACCATTAAAGAAGAAGAGCGCCGTGCCGAAGTTTTCCTCAACCCTGAGGAGGTATCTCTGGCAATTGGAAAAGGAGGTGCCAACATTAAACTGGCATCAATGCTTACTGGTTATAATATAGAGGTATTCCGTGATATAGAGGGAGTGGACGAAGAAGACATCTATCTTGATGAATTCCGTGACGAAATTGATGGCTGGGTTATAGATCAGCTGAAAAGATAGGATGTTCCACTGCCAAGAATGTACTTGCAATGAATCGTGAAAAGCTCATCAAGGAAGCCGATCTGGAAGAGAGTACAGTTGATGAAATACTAGCTATCTTGCGCTATGAGTTTGAAGATGAAGATGATTTGGATGCTCCGGATACAAACGATGAACCGGATACAAACGATGAACCGGATACAAACGATGAACCGGATACAAACAAATCGCCTGATGAGACTGAATAATGTGCGTACCTGATAAATAGTACGAGTAATAAAAAAAACAATACTGTTCACAATATAAAAAGAGAGTAAAGGTTAGAAGAGATATATGCCTATAAGACTAATAAAAGTATCGAAAAATTTGAATGTGGGGGGGATCAACAGCCTGGTTGAATTTCTCCATAAGAAAGGTATTGAAATAGAAGCAAATCCTAACGTTAAAATAGAGGATGAACAGTATGAAATACTGATTGCAGAATTCGGAAAAGACAAAAATATTCGCAGGGAAGCCAATGAGACACGGGAGAAGATGCACCGCCGCGATGAAAACGTGAAACTGTTGCAATAGAAGGATACGAACTCCCCGAAGAACAGACTCCCAGAAAAAAAAGTGGAAAAGAGATTATAGAAACAGAGATCCCAAAAGAGATGAAGCCCCATTTCAATGTTGTAGGCAGCATCGACCTGGACAGCCTCAACAAAAAGAAAGTTGAGCCGATTAAAGAGGTGCCGGTAAGTGAAAAGCGGCGGAAACTGATAAAACAACTCTCCCCCCCCATGAGCCGGAAATTGTTCCCCCCCAACCTTCAGTTGAACCTGAAATCAAACAGGATCAGCCTGAAGTAACTATAGAGGAAAAACCTGCACAGGTAAAGAAGAGGAGATTAAGAGTGCAGAGCCCGTGGAAAAGAAACCACATATTTCAGAAAAGGAAAAGGCTGAGACCAAGGAAACCGAAACCTCAGTCCCCCCCGAAAAAGCTCAGGTGAAACCTGTGGAAGGGGTAAAACAGAAGAGTAAACTTTTTACGGATGAGGCTATACAAAAAAGCGGACCAGCAGCAGAAGAGGTGAAACAAAAAAAGAACCCGCAGATGACGAGGCTAAACAAAAAAGCGAGCCCGTAGCTGAAGATGCGAAAAAGCTGAAGGGACAAGGAGCGATAAGGTTTTCCGCATCCACAAAAATAAACTGGAGCCGAACATAGTGGTTAAAGGGTCAATCGACCTCGACTCCATAAACGATCGCACACGCCCCCCCCAGGAAATCTAGGGCACAGCGAAAGAAAGAGCGTCTGGAACGGGAGCAGAAAGCCCTTGACAGTAAAAAGCTGAAAGAAGAAAAGGTGAAACAGCTGAAGAAAGAAGCTATTGATGAAAAGAAAAAAACACACTGTCTCACCCGAACGCGACGAAGAGAGCAAGAAGAAAAAAACGTAAGCGTATCCGCACGAGTAAAGTCAATATCGATAAACCCGGTACATACAACCAGGCTTCAGGAAACGACAGAAGAATGTCGCTCAGGAAACCGATAAAGGCGGAGGTGAGTGAAGAGGATGTTCAGAAGCAGATAAAAGAAACCCTTGCCCGCCTAACCGAAAAAAAGAGGGAAAAAAAGGCGGTGCAAAATACCGCCGTGAAAACGAGAAGCAAGCGCCCAGAGATATCAGGAAGAGCTCAAGCAACAGGAGAAAGAAAGCCGTATATTACAGCTCACAGAGTTTGTAACTGCCAATGACTTGGCCAACATGATGAATATTCCCGTAACAAACGTCATCTCCACCTGTATGAGCCTCGGCGTTATGGTAGCCATAAACCAGCGTCTCGATGCAGAGACCATCAACATTGTAGCTGAAGAGTACGGCTTCAAAACCCAGTATGTAAGTGCCGATGTGATAGAAGCTATTGCCGAAGAGAAGGATGATCCTGAAGACCTGATTCCCCCCCGTCCCCCCCATTGTAACGGTAATGGGCCATGTGGACCACGGGAAAACATCGTTGCTTGACAGTATTCGCAGTACCAATGTAATCGCCGGTGAAGCCGGAGGGATCACACAGCATATAGGTGCATACAATGTGACATTGGGAGAGGGTGGAAAGATTACCTTCCTCGACACACCCGGTCACGAAGCGTTTACCGCCATGCGCGCTCGCGGAGCAAAGGTGACAGACGTAGCCATTATAATTGTTGCAGCCGACGATAACGTGATGCCCCAAACAGTTGAAGCAATCAACCATGCTGGTGCAGCTGGTGTGCCCATTGTTTTTGCGATCAACAAAATAGATAAACCAGGGGGGGCAAACCCCGAAAAGATAAAAGAGAAACTGGCCGAGATGAATTATCTTGTTGAAGACTGGGGGGGAGGAAAATACCAGTCGCAGGATATTTCGGCAAAAAAAAGGTACCGGTATCCGCGAGCTGCTAGAGAAAGTGCTTCTCGAAGCCGATCTTCTGGAACTTAAAGCCAATCCTAATCGCAGAGCTTCTGGCTCCATCATTGAATCATCACTTGACAAAGGAAGGGGTTACGTGGCAACCGTACTCGTGGAGAACGGCACACTGTGTCAGGGCGATATAGTGCTAGCAGGATCATATTTCGGCCGTGTGAAAGCCATGTTCAACGAACGTAACCAGCGTATTGAAAAGGCTGCTCCGTCGGAACCGGCATTGATACTTGGGCTTAACGGAGCACCTCAGGCAGGCGACACTTTCAATGTAATGGAGACCGAACAGGAGGCCCGTTCAATATCCAACCGCCGCGAACAACTGCAACGTGAACAGTCGCTACGCACTCAGAAAATGCTTACCCTTGACGATATAGGCCGCCGCATTGCAATTGGCAACTTCCAACAGTTGAACATTATTGTGAAAGGCGATGTGGACGGATCGGTAGAAGCTCTCTCCGACTCACTCATTCGCCTCTCAACTGAAGAAATTCAGGTGAACGTGATTCACAAGGCTGTAGGCCAGATTTCGGAATCGGACGTAACGCTCGCCGCTGCCTCCGATGCTGTTATCATCGGGTTCCAGGTACGTCCTTCCCTCGGCGCACGCAAGGAGGCTGAAAAGAGGGTGTCGACATCCGTCTCTATTCAATTATTTATGATGCCATAGAAGAGGTGACTGCAGCAATGGAAGGCATGCTCTCTCCAGAAATAAAGGAAGAGATAACCGGGAATGTGGAAGTGCTGGATGTATTTAAGATATCAAAGGTAGGTACCGTTGCCGGCTGTATGGTTCGCGACGGAAAGATAAAACGCTCCAGCCGTATTCGTCTGATTCGCGAGGGTATAGTTATCTTTACAGGCGAGCTTGATTCACTCAAACGTTTCAAGGACGATGTAAAAGAGGTTACATACGGTTATGAATGCGGAATCACCATTCGTAATTTCAATGACATAAAAGTTGGTGATATTATTGAATCTTACGAAGAAACGGAGATAAAGAAGACTTTGTAAATGAATGAATGAATAATTAATTATTCAACAAAAATAGATTATTATGACAAAAAAAGTTTTTTTCAGTCTTAGTGTATTTATTTTATTGACAAGTGGAACACTCTTTTCTCAGCAGGTAGTACCACAAGTTTTCATAGCTTATGTGAACACTACGGAGATACTGGATATGATACCAGATAAAGTGCAGGCTACGAAGGACTTGATTGCCTTAAGTGACAACTACAAGAAAGAGTTGGAGTTAATGCAGAACGAATACAATAAAAAATATTCCGATTACATTACATACCAAGCGTCACTGGCAGAAAACATCAAGCTGCGCAGAATGCAAGAGTTGACCGAACTTGAAAACAAGATGGAGCAATTCATGGAACTGGCTCAGCAAGATATTGAAAGTCAAGAAAAGGCAATGCTTAAACCGTTAAAAGAAAAGATCATCAATGCTATCAAGGCAGTGGGTATTGAACGTAACTTCACTGTTATCTACGATCTAGCCAATCCGGGTATTGCATTCGTTTCACCCGACGCAGTTGATGCAAATCCATTTGTAAAAGAAAAACTGGGTATCCGTTAAATAATACCAACTATTGTGAAGGAGCAGTTTTCTGCAAAAGCGGGTGCCATCGGTATATTCGATTCCGGGTATGGCGGACTCACGGTTTTGTCCGGGATAAGGGCCATCATGCTGGGTACGACTATATTTACCTGGGCGATAATGCACGTGCTCCTTATGGTAACCGCTCCTTTGAGAGGGTTTACGAATTCACACTTGAAGCGGTAAAATGGTTTTTTTTCACAAGGCTGTCATTTGGTAATCCTGGCATGTAACACAGCCTCGGCAAAAGCACTGAGAACCATCCAGCAAGCCAATCTGCCGGCAATAGATCCACAGAGAAGGGTACTGGGCGTTATCCGTCCAACAGCAGAGTCTGTTGAAGGCTTATCGAATACTGGTCATATTGGTGTGCTAGGAACAGAGGGAACAATACAATCGCGATCTTATGAGATTGAAATTAAAAAAACTTCATCCACATCTTACTGTAACAGGCGAAGCATGTCCCATGTGGGTGCCTTTAGTGGAGAACAGGGAGTATGATAAGCCGGGGGGGCCGATTATTTTGTAAAACAACATATCAAACGCCTCCTTGAGAGAGATCCGCTAATAGACACTATAATACTGGGATGTACACACTATCCTCTGCTGATGCAGAAGATTAATCAGTACCTGCCTGAGAATGTAAAAGCCATTGCTCAGGCAAGATATATAGCCGAAAGCCTGAACGATTATCTGAAAAGGCATCCCGAGATGGATAAAAAAAATGTACAAAAACGGCACTGTAAAATATTTTACTACGGAATCGCCCGGGAAATTCAAACAACTGGCATCACTCTTTCTCAATGAACAGATTGATGCCGGGCAAACAACACTTTAACTGAAATAATGAATTGGTTCGATCTGACCATAGGTATTATTCTGCTTGTAGCTTTCATCAACGGATACCGCAAGGGATTCGTAATGCAGGTTATAGGTTTTGCAACAGTAGTGCTAGCAGCTATTTTCGGAGGAAGGATCGCGGAGAAAATTTTACCGGAAGTAATCAATATAAGTAATCTCTCAACCGATGCTGCAAAGGTTTTATCCTTTATCCTTGCTTTTGCATTAATTGCCATAGTACTCTCACTGATAGGCCGCCTTTTGCAGCGATTTATCGATATGGTTTTTCTTAGTATCATAAACCGATTGCTGGGTGCCGTTATTGCAGCGGGTACCATGATGCTTTTTTCTGAGCATTATACTTAATATGATACTTATGCTCGATAAAAACGAGTTGATAATAAAGAAAAACATAAAGGAAGAGTCGTTCTTCTTTGAGCGTGTTGAGGTGGTTTTGCCTGCCATTGTTCCTTATATTGATAAAGAATTCAGTGATGGATATGTACCTGAAAAGTATCGTAAGGAAATAGAAAAAAAAGTCGGACAGCATTTTTCAAACCAAGCCTAACTCAAACGCTATTGATTCAACTTTTCAAAAACGTCATTTCGAAACCAATTAAAAAGCATGAAGATAAGGATACACAAAGAGGGTAAAATTGCGCTGGTAAAAATTTTTGCAGCTCTTCTAATGATTAATGCAGCTATCTTCTACTTTTTTTTCCAAACACTCTCTTTTCGGTAGTTATATTGGCGGTGTCGTTAATTTTGTTTGCAATGGCACTTAACTTTTACAAAAAAACCCGACCGGGTCTATAAGGGAGACCTTCACGGGTTGGTGAGCGCACCTGCCGACGGCAGGGTTGTTGTTATAGAAAAGGTGTTTGAGAAAATGTTTTTCAAAGAAGAATGTATACAGATCTCCATTTTCATGTCGTTTTTAACGCACACTCTAACTGGGTACCGGTGAGTGGAAAAATCATCCACATGTCTCACCTGGAGGGAAATTTTCATGCTGCATACCTGCCAAAATCGAGTCACGAGAATGAGCATACAAACATTCTGATTGAGACTCCCGATCATGGTAAAGTCCTAACAAAGCAGATTGCCGGTGCTGTTGCACGAAGGATTGTCACCTACGTAAATGAAGGCGATGAGGTACATATAGGTTCACCGTTAGGTTTTATAAAACTGGGCTCCAGAATGGATGTTTTTCTGCCGCTCGGAAGTGAAATCCTTGTTGACCTTGGCGAAGAGGTGCGTTCCAACGCAACCTTTCTTGCACGTCTGCCCCCCCAAAAGATAAATAGTTATGCGGAAACAGATACCAAATATTTTAACATTACTTAATCTCTTTTCAGGATGTATAGCTATCACTATGGCCTTTCAGGGAAACTTCACGGCTGTGGCAATATGGGTCGCTGTTGCTGCACTTTTCGATTTTTTTGGATGGGATGGCTGCACGTATATTGAAAGCATACTCTGCCATTGGGAAAGAACTGGACTCACTTGCCGATGTAGTCAGTTTCGGGGGGGTTGCCCCGGCATCAGCAGTGTTTATTCTGCTGCGTGACCACTCCCTCTTTCCCGGCTATCTGGATACCGGCAGCTTATTTATCCCATATCTGGCATTCCTTATTCCTGTTTTTCCGCACTCAGGCTTGCCCGGTTCAATATCGATGATAGAGAAACTACTACATTCATGGGACTCCCGACACCCGCTAACGGGCTCTTCTGGGTAAGCTACTGCTGCGGATTGCATGTCTTGACCAGTGAAAAGAATATCTTTTATATTACTGCCGGTGCAATATTTCTGATGTCTCTTCTAATGGTCTCAGGAATACCGATGTTTCACTTAAAATAAAACAGATCAGATTAAAAGGCAATGAGAGACAATTGCTTTTAATATTGCTGATGATAGCTTTTATTGCCATTTGGGGTATAATTGGTGTTGCCTTTGGAATAGTATCATATATTGTTCTTTCAATTGTACTTTCAAGCAAATTTTTTTGCATCTGAATCCGAAGAATAGTCGCATCTGCCGTCATTTAAGTCATGCCTGGCATCAATCCATCCTGCATTTTGCAGAATATATGGCGCCTTCTTTCACTTCAGTCAGCGCCCGGGTCAACAAGTAGCAATTCGTTAAATAATACAAACATAATCAATCTATTGTCCGATTCATTGTATCTTTACTTTATTATTAAATATTTTTCATTCACCATATGGGATTTCTGATTAAATTTTTTTTAGTGTTCATGGCTGTTTATTTCCTGATGAAATCATTCGGAAGATGGCTATTGGGAAAACGTACAAGACATTCTTCAAATTACGGCCGGCAACAGTCCAGACAGAATAAACAACCGGAATCACAGGAAAATCGTATCATCGAATATCAAAAAAAGATTTGAATCAAGTGAAGCGGAAGATGTGGATTTTGTGGAAATAAAAGATCATAACAGATAATATTTTATTGTAAACAATAGATCAATATATCAATGATGGGGCTGTTCCAAAAGGACAGCCCTTTTTTTTAAAAAAAAGCAGGCGGCATCTTGTTAACATTCATATACACTTTTCGCAAAAAAATAAAAGATATTTTTCTGAGATGATGAAAAGCTAAGAAGTAACCGCTTAAACACAATTTTTCCATCGCTTTTCAGTTATATAGTTGATGGGAAAACGAAGGTTTCTGTGTTTACTGTTTCTGTCAGCCTGCTGTCTACTACATATGCAGGCTCAGTGGAATGCTCCTTTCAGTCACTACTGGATGGCAAAAGGTTACTATAATCCTTCATTTGCGGGCGAGGGTAGCCAGATAAGAGCAACTGTACTGTACCGATATCAGTGGACAGGTATAAAAAAAACGCCCCCCCGCAAAGAATGCTCATTACAGGCGATATGCCTTTCTTGTTCCATAACAGGCTGCATGCCGCCGGTGTGGTTGCATACTACGATGTTAGCGGGACATTTCGCAACTCACTGCTGGCAGCTCAGTACTGCCTCAGGCAGCCTGCAGGCAAAGGATTTCTAAACATAGGTTTACAGGCAGGGGGGTATACAACCTTGCCTTCGATCCGGGAAGCATCAGTATTACCGGCGATCACACCCAACAGGATATGAGGGGGGGCACAGTGGAAGTTTATCGTGCCTCCGGAAAAGTGTTCGACCTAAATGCAGGTATCTCCTGGATAGGGGATAACAGCTTCGCAGGCATATCAGCCATGCACACCGGTCGTCCACGGTTTCCGTTTTCAGCGACTCCATCACCGGCAATACTCCCATTGCCTCAAATACAGCTAGTATAACCGACGCATCCCCCCCAGGCAACACTAACTACAATGACCTGCAACCCAATTCTAATGACTCTTTTGTTCCGCGCTCCTATATTTTTATTGCCGGATGCAATATAAGACTGTTTTATCCGTTAGAAATAAAACCTATAGTGTTGCTTGAAACCGAACCCGGCGATACACAGGTGCTGACAACAATTCGTCTGGAATATGATAAAAATACTCTGGCGGAATCTCGTGGCGGAAAGGCGACGGGTATGCCATTTTTACAGGGGCCAACCTTGAAGATCTGGAGTTTGGTTATGCCTGCTCCTTTCATTCTAAGGGAATGGGAAAAGATAGCCGGGGCAGCCACGAATTGTATCTGCGGTACAACATCTCATCCTGCATTTTTAAGTCGGCCCGTCAGCCACATAAAGCATCAGGCTTTTGTAGAGAAGTGATTTGGCGTAAAGCAAAATCGTTTACTACCCGAATGATACTTCAGATTTGTTGCATAAAAGTGATGTGATGTAAAGAACGTGAAAATAAGGTGAAAGCCAGGGTAGCACCGATTTGAGAAGAAACAAAAAGATCTATAAAGGAATTTATAATTGATTTTTAAAAAGATATTGCATGAGAAGATCCATCTTATTATTACTGCTGTTCACCACGGTCATTTCCTGTGGAAGGCGCTGGACCTGGAGCAGCACGGGGGGGAGAGCTCACAGGCGTACCCGTGGGAAAGGTGTGGAATGAACCCACTCCCTACAACATGGTGCTGGTATCTCGCGGTGCATACAACATGGGCCCGGGTGAGATCGATTCGCTATGGGGGGGATCACCATTTCCACCAGGGGGGGTGTTTCGGTAGATAACTTCTGGATGGACGAAACCGAAATCACCAATTCACAATACAAGCAGTTTGTTTATTGGGTGCGCGATTCCATTATACGTGAACGGCTGGCCGATCCGGCATGGGCGGGTGATGATTTCTACAAGATTAGCGAAGATGAATATGGAGACCCTGTCACACCCCACCTCAACTGGTCACTCCCCATTCCATGGACAAGAAATACTGAAGAGGAAGAAGCAGCCATAAACAGCATTTACAAAATACACCCCATCACCGGAAAACGAATGCTCGATGCCAGTCAGCTGAACTTCCGTTATGAGTGGTTCGATGAGGCAGAAGCGGCCAAGCGTGAGCATCGTCTGAATCCGGCTGAAAGGACACTCAACACCGATATTTCAATTAACCCTGATGAGGTGGTATTGATCTCGAAAGATACGGCATACATAGCACCCGACGGACGCATAGTGAATGAGACCATCACTCGTCCGCTGAGCAGCCTCTACGATTTTGTTCACACTCGCATCGTAAATATCTATCCCGACACCACCTGTTGGGTTAACGATTTTCCAAATGCCAAAAACGATTACTATATGCGCAACTACTTTGCCAGCCCTGCATATGCACACCATCCCGTGGTAGGAGTTTCATGGGAACAGGCAACCGCCTTTTGTGAGTGGCGTACTATGTTTTTGAGGAGAAGTATAAACCGGGAAGACATTAAGATTGAAAAATACCGTCTCCCCACCGAAGCAGAATGGGAGATGGCTGCAAGGAATGCCAATTCCGGGAACAGTTATCCTTGGGAAAGCGACGGCACAACAAGCGAAAGCGGCTGCTACCAGGCTAACTTCAAGCCAGGTGACGGAGCTTATGCTGCCGATAATCACCTTATACCGGCAAAGGTAAGAAGTTTTAGCCCAAACAATCTGGGTTTATATGATATGGCGGGAAATGTAGCCGAATGGACATCTACTGCTTATACCGGTTCAGGAAATGAACTGATGGGCGACCTGAATCCCGAATACAGCTACAATGCCACTACAGAAGACCCTTACATGATGAAACAAAAGTGGTAAAGGGAGGCTCCTGGAAGGATATATCCACCTTTATCCGCTCCGATATGCGCGACAGTGAGTTCCAGAACCGCGGGCGCTCTTTTATAGGATTCCGTTGTGTCAGAACACAGGTGGGAGGAAGCAGATAAAACAGAACATCAACAAAAAAAAGATATGATCGCATACAAAAAAATATAAAAACAGGCTAGAAAAGTTCCTTCAAGGTGAACAGGGAAAACGGTTCATCAATTTCGCCTACAGCTTTGGCGCAGCTATCGTTATACTGGGAGCGATGTTCAATCTGCTGCACTTCCCTTTCGGCAACGAGATTTTCTTTTTGGTATGATCACCGAAGTGGTTGTCTTTATCCTTTCGGCATTCGACACCCCGGTACGCGACTACCGCTGGGAGCAGGTGTTCCCTGCCCTCTCTAATCATAAACCGGAAAAGTATCCCGGCCTTTCTTCACAAACAACAGGCCTTAACGATTCAACAACTGCACCATCACAAACTGGAGTATCAAATCCCCCCCTTGGGTACACCACTAAAGCCAGTGTCCGTCAGAATAAAGATGATGGCAGCGGCATGACTCCCCCCCGAGAACCTGTTTCACAACCTTTTACCCGGGATGCCGAAACAGAGATAACACAAAATCTATCCCTGCATGCCCGTGAGTACAGTAATCAGATAGAAAACCTCAACCGTACCCTGTCGGGGCTAAACTCCATCTATGAGATCCATTTAAGGAGCATCAGCGGGCAAATCGATACCATTGAGCAGATCAATAGAGGGTTGGCCCGTATCAAAACAATGTACAACGATACTATACCCGATGGGTCTGTTATCAGTGAGGAGACAGAAAAAAATGGCCGGCAGGCTCAAAGAACTGAACGAAGTATATGCCAGGATGCTGAATGCCATAACCCTAAACAGGAGCAATAACACTGCAAACAACAATCCATAATAACCAACTCCATGGCAGTAAACAGTCCCAATTCCCCTCGCCAGAAGATGATCAACCTGATGTACCTGGTTTTATAGCCATGCTTGCCCTCAACGTCTCTGTTGAAGTACTTGACGGGTTTAAGCTGGTGGATAACAGCCTTAAAAACTCCTCTGCCACAATGCTAGAGCGGAACCAGCTTATTATGAACAAGTTGTCAGTTTACAATCAGCAAAACCCGGAAAAGGCGGGAGAGTGGTACCGGAGAGGAGTACAGGTGCGTACAATGAGCGACTCACTCACAAGCTATATCAATGAGCTAAAATACCGTATGGTAAGGAAGGCCGATGGAAAGAGAGCAGATATCAGTAATATCAAACACAAAGAAGATCAGGAAGCTGCATCAGTAGTGATGCTGTCCCCCCCTGTTAACGGAGAAGGGAAAAACTTAGGAGAGCCATCGACAGCTATCGTGAAACGATCGCACTTTTAGTTCCGGACCCCCCCGGCTACAAAGCGATTATCAAAAAAACCTCAGCACACAATACAAAACTGGGAACAAAAGCTGGGAGGCCTCCCTTTTTGAGCATATGCCCCCCCTGACAGCGGCAATAACCATGTTAACGAAGATTGAGAATGACATCCGCTCATCTGAAGGGGAAGCCCTCACCAACATCCTTAATAGTGTGGATGTAGGTGATATTGGTGTAAATCGGCTAAACGCATATATAATTCCCGAGTCCGGCATAGTGATACGTGGCAGCGCTACAACGCCAGAGTCATCCTTTCCGCTGAAGATTCTACCAGGCATCCGCGCGTTTTTGTGAACGGCAAGCTGCTGGATGATGCAGATAAAGGATTTGTTTCCATCCCGGCAAACAACGCCGGCACCTTTCCAGTGGAAGGATACCTGGAGATAACCGGTGGCAACGGTCACGTTATTCGCCGCAATTTTTCGGGAAGTTACACTGTGGTCGAACCGTCCGCCACCATTGCCCCTGCAATGATGAACGTTTTGTACGCAGGTATCGGCAACGAGATAGATATCTCCGTTCCTGGAATCGCACCTCAGGATGTAAGCGCTACAATGACCAACGGAAGCTTGCGCGGCGGGGGGGGAACAGCTGGATTGCACATCCAGCGGCAGCAGGACAAACACCGCCATCACCGTCTCCGCACGTACTGCTGGCGGAGAGCATCGCCGGGTGGCTACCCGGGAGTTCAGGGTACGCACTCTCCCGACCCCTCCCATATATCGAGCAGAGCGATGCCAAAGGGAATCTGATAATGTTTAAAGGAGGGAACCTGCCTAAAGCATCCCTGATGAAGGCCGATGGCATAAAAGCTGCTATAGACGATGGCATTCTTTCCGTACCCTTTCAGGTGAGAACCTTCCGTACTGTTTTTTTTCGACTCCATGGGCAACGCCATACCCGAGGTCTCCAACGGAAGCCTATTTTCGGAAAGACAGAAAGAGCAGATACGGCGTCTCTCACGTGGAAGCTACTTCTATATATCCGGTGTGAAAGCTACCGGCCCCCCCGACGGTACCGAACGAGAGATAGCGGTAATGGAAGTGAGAGTACAATAAAAAAATGGAGAGTAAATAGAATGACTACAAAGCGTTAGAATAGAATCATATGAGAACAATAACCATTATACTGATCATGCTGCTGGTAGGGGGGGGAATAGAAGCAATATACCTCAGGAAACGGCAAGGGAGAGGATAGAGCGGAAACGGCAGAGTGAGTCACTGATACAGAGTTCCGCCACAAGTATCCGCATGGAACAGATGAGCCGAGGGCAGGATAAAGAGATTGAAAATGCAAAATGGTCGCGTGTCATTTACCGCTATCTCGACCTCTCCCACGAGGCCAACGCACCGCTCTATTATACGGGAGCACATTCAGAAGGCAGAATAGACCTTTTCTCCATGATCTTCCGCCTGCTGCAAGCACAACGTATCCAGGCCTATGAATACCTCGATGGCCGTGAGGAGTTCACGGAGGAGTACCTGACCGATTTTTCGGAACTATTAAGACGGTTCGATATATATCACGATACAGTCAATGGTACAATTGTGGTAAACGATGCCGATGTGCCCTCCAAAGAGGTGCTGGGCTACTATCTGAAGGAGGCATACTACTTCGACAATACAACATCCACACTACGGGTGAAGCCCCCCCTCGCCCTCTGCCCCCCCATCCTTTTCCGGCATGAAGAAGTTGCATCCTCCGCTACCCGCTACCCCCCCTGTTCTGGATACCATACAGTGAACTTGAACCCTACACCCGCCGTATACCCGTGATGTCTTCAGCCTTCAATAATAGTATAAGCGGCACCATTGACGATTTTTTTCAGAAAACGAAGCTACTATGGTGAGATTTACAAGACCATGAACCCCCCCCGTAACCTGGCCATCTCGCAATACACTTCCACGCCAGAAGAGATGAAAGCCGAACAGGAAAGGATAGAAAAGAGCTGATAGATTTTGAAAAACTCATCCGCAGTGAAGAAAAGGCTGTTACCCTGCCCCCGCCAAACAAGCCGCCGCGGCAGCAAGCGTATCTCTGCCGGCACTCCAAGCTCCTCGGGAAACAAACACTCCATGCGCGGCCGTAGGTACTGACAAATCCTTAAGTACATGCTACAAGTCCTGGCCGTATCCATGAGACGGAATGACAGCTGCCTCATTAGTTTATTTTCATTTGATTTCAATACCCTGTAGTTTCCTGGAAAATTCCTTATATACAAGATTGGTTCAAGTGAGATACCATCATAAAGTCTCTTGTAATATCTTTGTAGGCAACAGATCAACAGAAATCGACTGTCCAGTGCGATACCAATGTTCATTGAGGCGGATTTAATCAAATTTCCTGATCTTACTGAAAACGGAAACATTCTAAACCGGATAAAGATAAATATCTCAATATTAATAACTATTTTTGCTGGAATAGTAAATGTATCAGCATGAAACCTTATATTTTTCTAATTGTTATCAATTTTTTTTGTTGTACTACATTTAAGTTCTGCTCCAAATGTTTTTGTAAATGACGAAGTGGAAAAGTTGATCGATAAATCACAGGAGATACTTTTTACAAACCCCCCCGAACAGGCTGTTCTGTATGCGGCAAAGCAATTAAGCTTGGAGCATCGTACGAAAAAGAGGGGGCAAAATAACGACCAAAAGGTTGAGGCGATGCTGGCTTATAGCCTGGCAGAGAAATTATTGGGGAATTTTGATTCAAGCATAAGAATGCTATATGATGCCCTGGAATCAGTTACACCATCCAATAGTACACTGCAGGGTAGAATATATGCACTTATGGGGGGGACTCTATTGCAGTCTGACTGATTACAATAAGGCAATTGAATTCAACGACAAAGCTACTTCAATTTTAAAACTACAGGTGACTCCGCCTCAATTGCATTGTGCTATAATAACCGTGGAATAATACACTACAACCTGGATGAATTTAATATTGCCGAGCAGTTTTTTTACAAGCATTAAGCATTAACCGCTCGCTAAAGCTTATGAAAGAAGTTGCAGGGAATCTTAACAACCTGACTTTATATAAGGGTGATAATGAAAAGAAAATTGAATATATCAAAGAGGCTATCGTCATCAATAAAAATCTGAACGCTCAATGGTCGTTAGGAGAAAACTACAATAACCTGGGAAAGCAATATTTTTATGCTAATCAATACGATAATGCGTTAAAAGCATTGTCGAAAGCCTTTGAAATTGCCACATCAATTGGAGCAAAAGAACTTATTTGCGACAACTACGAATATTCCTCATGGGTGTATGCTGTCATGGGGGGGATTATAAAACAGCTTATCAATCGTTCGAAAAACTATACTTGTTAAGTAATGAACTGCAAAGTAGCAACAAACTGCGAAGTGTGGAGCAGGATATTTCAAACAAACGATATTTGAATCAAAAAAAAGAGCTGCGGAAAATAAAGAGCAAAACTATAAAATAGAATTACTTAAGCGCAATATTTTTATTTTGATAGTACTGATTATTTTGCTGGTAACAATAAGTTTATTTTTCTCAAAATGGTATAAACGAAAGAAATTCATTGAGTTGATGGAGGCACGTTATATGCTGGAGCAATCTAATCGTCAGCTTGCAGAATTGAAATTGAGACAACAGAAAACAGAACTGGAGAATGCTCAAAAATCTCTAAATAACACAAGAAAAGAACTTACAACATTTGCAGTCTTCCTCCAGAGCAAGAATGATCTTTTAGTAAAGTTACGCAATATGATCAGGCAAGGATACAAAATGACCGGCGATGAACTAAGCAATCATTTAAAAAGCCTCAATCTTTCATTGCCCAATACCAAAGCATGGACAAAGAGAGGAACAATATTTTAATGAACGTAGAGGAGAAAAACATGGAGTTTCTGCAACGGTTAACAAAGCTTCATCCCGACCTAACACAAGGAGAAAAGGACCTGGCATTGTTGCTTTTTATAAATCTATCAACCAAAGAAATTGCATTACTTACCGGGAAAATACCAAAAACCATCAACATGAATCGTTATCGTTTAAGAAAATCTCTTAACTTATCTTCAAGTGACAATATAACCGAATACCTTCAAAACTTGTAAAGTTGTTTTTTTTGATTATTTCATATTACCAGTTGTAGACATCTGTATTCTCTCATTACACTATATTACAGCCATATATCTTCACTTGATGTAGACAAGTTAATTGGTCTACAAGTCTGGTCTGTAGTTAATTTGTAGTGTTTGATTATTTGCCGACGGTTTTCATCTTTGTTAATTTTACTCAGTGTAAATTTTATATATTTCTAAAAAAATTAATTTATATGGGTAAAAATACTGTTTTTGGAGTTGGACTATGCAGATTATTTTCTTCATACTGTTTATTACTCCTTTTAGTGGAATGGCGCAGAATATTCAACTAAGCGGCTCTGTTTTTGACACAAACAATGAGCCTGTAGTTGCGGCCAGTGTAATAGAAAAAGGAACTGCAAAGGGAGTGGTTACGGATTTTGACGGTAATTTCAGTCTAAATGTTTCGCCAAATGCTACTATTGTAATTTCTTATGTTGGATACATCACTCAAGAAATTAAACTGAATGGAAGAGAAACACTGTATATTATCCTGGAAGAAGATGTTGAGATGTTGGAAGAATTGGTTGTTGTGGGTTATGGATCACTAAAAAGAGTGATATGACCGGAGCAATTTCATCTGTTAATGTTGAAGAACTTTCAAAACGCACCACGACCAATCCTGCAGAAGCTTTACAAGGAAAAATTGCAGGTGTCAACATTATGAAGTCCGGTGGAAATGCAGGTGCAGGTGTGGAAGTGAAAATACGTGGTGTAAAAACTTTTGGGAACAACCAGCCTTTATATATTATTGACGGGTTTCCCGGTGATATTGAGAATGTTAATCCCCAGGATATTGAGTCGATGGAAGTTTTAAAAGATGGTGCTGCTGCAGCAATTTATGGATCGGTTGCGGCCAATGGTGTAATTATTATAACTACCAAGAATGGTAAAAAAAAGGGGAAACAAAAATTGATTTCAGCACATATGTAAGTATGGTTGATATCTCAAAACAACTAAAGTTGCTGAATGCTGAGGAATATAAATCCAAACACAAAGAGATGTATGAAAACTGGAACAACCATGTTGAAAATCACCAGGATATTTATGATCCCCCCCAGGGCAATGGATCTTGGAGAAACAGATTGGCAAACCTTCCTGATTATGTGACTAAAAATACAGGAATTGACACAGACTGGCAAGATGCTGTATTGCGCACAGGTTTATCACAAAACTACATGCTGAGCGTTAGAGGTGGGGAGATGGTCCTTATATTCAATTTCATACAACCGTGCCAATGATAAGGGGATTTTCCTGGGTAACAAATTCCGTCAAGATAATGCACGTATGAAAATAGAAGCCAAAAAGAACATATTTGATATTGATGCTAATCTTTCTTTTAAATTTACAGATAGCAAACAGCCTGAATATCAGATAAAGGAGATGTATATGATATCACCATTGGTACCAGTTTATAACGAAAATGAAGAATATGGATTTGGCCTTACTAATTTTGATGGATTGCCTAACAACAGGAATATAGTTGCTGACCAGCATTACGAAAAGTCGACAAGTAAACAGTATTATACATCGGGTAATGTGTCTGTCGGGGGTTAATTTCACCAATTGGCTCAGTTTTAAAACGGCCTATTCGTATCGTGGTGTAAACGAACGTCAAACGTATCATACTCCCCCCCTTATATTGCTGATGAAAAATCGAAACGTGATTATACTTTCTATAACGAAACAACTGCTTATTGGGAAGAGAATGTCTGGGATAATGTATTGAATTTCAATAAAGAGTTCAAAGCGCATAGTATTAATGCTATGGCAGGTACATCGATGACTGCACGCAAATATACTTGGAACACAGTAGCTGCAGAAGGTAAAACAACACTATACAAAGTAGAAAATGGCAGCCTGGTCGTTAATGAAATACCAGGCGGATTTCTAGATCCCAATTTTTCAACAATAGGTGCAGGAACAGGAGGGACCTATAGTGGTGATGGATCGAAGTGGGAATACAATCGTGCTTCATTTTCAGCCGATTGAATTATAACTATGACAACCGTTATTTATTGCAAGCAACTGTCAGGCGTGACGGGTCTTCAAAGTTCGGAGCTGACAGCCGCTGGGGGCTATTTCCCATCTGTTGCCCTGGGTTGGAGGATAACCGAAGAGTCTTTTTTTCCCTAAGAACGAAATCATTGACAATTTAAAATTAAGAGCAGCTGGGGGGGCGACTTGGTAATGAAAATGCTTTGGGCTATTATGATTTTCAGGCTTTAATCAGCACATATAACACTATGTATCAGGGATATGTAAAAGGCAACGGTGATAACGCCTGGGCAGGGAGCATTGCGCGCGGGCTGGAAAACCGTTCGCTGAAATGGGAGACCACCGATACAAAAAAAATATTGGACTGGATTATGGTTTACTAAATAACAGGCTGTCAGGTTCTTTAAATTATTACTACAATCAGACAGAAGATTTGTTAATCATCAAAGCACTCCCGCCATCGGCAGGATTGACAAACCCTATACTCAATGTTGGCAAAATGCGTAATATGGGGGTAGAATTTGAAGCTAACTGGAGAGAACAAAAAGGGGAGTTCAACTATAACATAGGGTTGAACTTCAGCACGACGAACAATAAAGTTATTTCATTGGCAGACGAAGGTCAAGTGCTCTATGGGGAAGGATTGAAATATGGTACCGAGCACTTCCCTACTCAGACACGGGAAGGTAAACCAATCGGCGCTTTTTATCTCTACAAAACCGATGGTCTTTTCCAAAGTGATGCTGAGGCACGTTCTTATGTAAATGCAGACGGCGAAAAGTACCAGCCATATGCTGATGCAGGCGATATAAAATTTGTAGATACAAATGAAGATGGCACAATTAATGATGATGATAAAATATATTGCGGTTCGGGAATTCCTACCTTTGAAGTAAACCTAAATCTTTCTCTTGATTACAATAGATTCGATCTTTCGGCAGTACTTGGAAGCGCCTGGGGGGGACATAAAATCTATAACGGCAACAAATATTTCTATGAAGGGATGAACTCAGGATCAAACTTTTTATCTTCTTCCCTTCAGTCCTGGAGGCCTGACAATACTAATACTGATGTGCCCCCCGTGCTATCTATAACGACCCGAACGGCAACCTAAAAGAATCGGACAGATTTATAGAAAAAGGTGATTTTATCCGTCTCCGCCTGTTGCAATTGGGATATTCTTTTCCAAAGAAAACTGTAAATTATTTACATCTTAGCAACTTGCGTTTTTTTGTAAGTGGTGAAAATATATTTACTATTACAGGTTATAAAGGGATTGATCCTGAATTCTCACGCTCAAGCGTTTTAAATGCAGGGATCGATAAATTAATTTTCCCTTTTACCCGCCAATTTTCAGTTGGTGCTCAACTTTCATTCTAAATAAAAAAAACATAATATGAAGAAATATATTTATATATCCGCACTCATACTCATGTCGCACATGCTAAGCTCATGTGAAGACTTTTTAACGGTAGAGTCTCCCGATCAATTAACTTCAAGTAGCTTCTGGAGAGGTGAAGATGATGCAGAAGCCGGTATAGCAGCAGCTTATTCTCAACTGGAATATTACATCGATGTATGGGAGTTTGCCGAGGTAAATGGCCGGTTGAAGCCTATCGCGAAGATATAATTCTTATGGGTAATGACGCACGAAACTATCCTAACTGGGTAGATCTTTATAATTTCACCAACACAAACGGTAATTCACAGGTTAGTAGCTATTGGTGGAATAATTATAAGGGTATAAGCTTTTCAAATCAGGTAATTGAAAAAGTATCACTTATCCCTGATGATAAAATAAATACAGGTGTTCGAGAACAGATAGTGAACGAAGCACACTTCTTGCGGGCTTACTATCATCTGAAACTAATCCTTAACTGGAAAGAGATAATTATTCGTGACAAGTATATTACCAATCAGGAAGATTTAAATAAAGGACTTTCATCACGTTCAGACGCATGGGATTTTATTATATCAGACTTGAAAAAAAAGCCACTGCCCTTCCGGCCTCTTACAATGCCGATAATCTGGGACGGGCAACCAGGGGTGCTGCCTATGCTTACCTGGGATTTGCCTACCTTACACGTGCATATGAAGAGGAGAGCAATAAAACTGACTTTTTGAAAGAAGCACTTAATGCATTTAACAAAGTGGAGGGTTATGAACTTGAGAAAAATTTCTCAAGTATGTTTGATGGGAGTAATAAAAACTGCAAAGAGTCTGTTTTCGAGCTGCAAACATCAATGAGTACCGCAAATGGAGCTAGCTACCGCACTCAGTTACATCGCTGGATAGGTGTTGAAGAGCTATGGGGGGGATGGGACGAAATACTTCCCTCCAATAAACTTATGGAAACCTACTTTAAGGAGGGGGAGATTGCAACAACCGGTCGCTATGATTCGCGTTTATATGAAACAATTTTCTTTCAATGTGACTATTACAATGATGGAACCGGTCGTGTCTATGGCTATAACTACGACGACTGGTTCAGCGATAGCGATGGAAATGCATATAACCGCCCGGCTTTCAGAAAATTCATGCCTGTTGATATGGACGCTCTTTCAAAAAGCAGATGTGCAATCAACATTCCTCTCATGCGCTATTCCAACGTACTGCTTATGAAAGCTGAAGTATTGAATGAACAGGGAAAACCCACAGAAGCCATTCCCTTGATCAATCAGGTTAGAAGTGTTCACGGCGATATGCCTGGAATGTCGGGCACATCGCAGGAAGATGTACGCAATCAGATAGAACATGAACGAATTGTTGAATTCCCACTGGAGAACTGGCGATGGTATGATCTGCGCCGATGGGGGGGTAAATTAAAAGAAGCAATGACAGCAGTTGGGAGAACGTTCGATACAGAGAAAAACTCATTCTACCCTGTTCCTCTCACAGAGATAAATGCCAACGATCAAATCGACTAACAACTGAACTTTCGTATGAAACAGATGAGTCTCCTCCGATAAGTCTTTTTTTTCTTGAAAATTTCACAAGATGAACATTGATTTTCAATAAGTTGCAAACCAATAAAATTGGGTTTTGAGGTTTTCGGAGAGAACTCAACAGATATATCTCTAAACAAATAGAGATCTAATGTTTAGCTAATTGCCTTTTAATTAATGGATGCGAAAGTTAAACTAATTACGATTAATTTAAATAGATAGGTCAAGGCGGCATAAATTTTAATAAGTGCCGCCTTGTATATAATCTGAATTATTTGTCAATTCTAAAGCGAAACAACTATGTTTTAATTATTACACTGATGCTCTCTGGCATTCTCTTTGGGTATATGTTTAGGAAGAAGAGGATAACATGCACAAGCAGAGTGATAACAGTCTTTATATGGATATTGCTCTTTCTGCTTGGAATAGACGTAGGGAGCGACCAGGCTATAATGAACGGGCTTCACACTATTGGGCTGGAAGCACTCGTAATTACTATTGGTGCTGTTTTGGGCAGCGTTGTGGGAGCTCGCTATTTATGGAAATGGATTAATAGGGACACAAAAGGGGAGGCTCATCAATGAAAGGGAGCTTAGTAATAGTGGCTTTCTTTATCTTAGGCACTCTTACAGGGGTGTTCAAACTTATTCCTTACGATTTTGCCCAGAGCAAACTGAGTTATTATGCTCTGGCAGCACTTATGTTTTTTTTGTTGGCTTTAGTATAGGTAATGATTCCAAAACATTAAAAAGCTTTCGTTCGCTAAATCCCCGTCTGGTGATGTTACCGGTAACTACTATCCTGGGCACTCTAACAGGCAGCGCATTAACAAGTCTTATGCTGCCACATCGTACTCTAACAGATTGTTTAGCTGTTGGGGGGGCAGGATTCGGCTATTATTCGTTATCAAGTATCTTCATAACCGAGTATAAAGGTGCTGAGTTGGGAACAATTGCATTGCTTTCAAATATTTCACGTGAAATAATCACCCTGCTTTTTGCACCGCTACTAGTGAAATACTTTGGCAAATTAGCTCCAATATCGGCAGGTGGTGCAACAACTATGGATACTACTTTGCCTATAATTGCCCGCTTCTCGGGACAAAGCTTTGTCATTGTTTCAATTTTTCATGGTTTTACAGTAGATTTAAGTGTACCCTTCCTAGTAGTCCTTTTCTGTTCAATATAAATATTTCAATTAATTATGAAACTCTCCAATTATATCTTATTTATTTTCATTATCGTCTCTTTTTGTCAAAAGCCGATAATGTACCCTGGCAAAATCCACTTATCAATGAAATAAATCGCGAGCCAGCTCATGCACATTTTGTACCATACATAAATGAGGCAAATGCATTATTTCAACAATCACTGCATGCATCAAAGCGGTTTGAAATAAACAAAAAGGGAGAACGGAGAGTTTCATTAAATGGCATCTGGAAGTTCTTTTATTCAAAAAAACAACGATACCGCACCGACAGATTTCTATAAACCCGAATATAACACAAAAGAATGGGATAATATAAAAGTTCCGGGAAGTTGGGAATTACAGGGATTTGACGCACCGATCTATACCGATGTCGATTATCCTTTCCCCCCCGCAAATCCTCCATATGTACCGGAAGATTATAATCCCGTGGGTGCGTATGTTCGTGAATTTACTATACCCCCCCAAGGATGGAAAGGAATGAATATATTTCTTGACTTCGAAGGAGTGGAATCTGCATTTTACTGCTGGGTAAACGGTGAACTGGCAGGTTATAGCGAAGATAGTCGTCTGCCTGCACGTTTCAATATAACAAAGCTTCTAAAAAAAAGGGCACCAACAAGCTCGCTATCAAAGTCTTCAGGTATAGTGATGGATCTTACCTCGAGGACCAGGACTATTGGAAATATAGTGGCATTGAGCGTGATGTATATTTGTATGCACGCCCATCAATTCGCGTAAAAGACTTCATATTGACTGCAGGATTGGTAAACAGATATAAAGATGGAGAGTTCAACCTGGATATCAAGTTAAATCAACCTAAAGCGGGAGCGACAGTAGAAGTAAAGGTGATGGATAAAGATAAAGTAATTTATCAACACACCAAGAGAATTAAATCTTCATCAGACACGACTCTGAATGCCCGAAATCTCTTTCCTGCCGTTCACCCCCCCTGGAGTGCAGAAACACCTTATTTATACAAATTGGTTGTTAATACTTTTGATACCAATGGTGAGGCATTGGAATCATTTGTTCATCCGTTTGGCTTCAGATCTGTTGAGATGAAAAATGGCATGCAGTTAATAAATGGTGTATCTATTTTATTTAAAGGGGTCAACCGTCACGAACATGATAAAAACAACGGACGTTCAATCACCGTTGAAAGCATAATAGAAGATATTAGGCTGATGAAGCAATTCAATATCAATGCGGTAAGGACAAGTCATTATCCAAACCGCTATGAATGGTACTCTCTGTGTGATGAGTTTGGATTATACCTTATAGATGAAGCCAACATCGAAAGTCATGGTATGATGAACCACAAAGACAAAACCCTGGCAAACAATCCTGACTGGGAAATGCCGTTTATGCAACGTATGAGTCGAATGGTTCTTCGCGATCGAAATTTTACATCAATAGTTACCTGGTCACTTGGGAATGAATCGGGTTACGGCAAACATTTAGAAACAATTTATGACTGGACCAAAGCCACTGATCCATCCAGGCCTGTGCAATACGAAGGTGGGGGGTATGATTCAAAATCTGACATCTACTGCCCAATGTATGCCCGTATTTGGGCACTGCAACGACATGTAAACCAGCGCGACAGCCGGCCGTTGATATTGTGTGAATATGCACACGCCATGGGTAACAGCGTTGGAAATCTTAAGGACTACTGGGACCTGATCTATAAATACGACCAGCTGCAGGGCGGATTTATATGGGATTGGGTGGATGCTACTTTTGCCATTAAAGATGAGAAAGAAAATAGTATATGGGGGGGCTACGGAGGAGATATGGGCTTTGTGGAAGTACCTAACGATTCAAACTTCTGCGCCAACGGCCTGGTTGCAGCAGACCGTTCACTGCATCCCCCCCACATCCATGAAGTAAAGAAGGTGTATCAATATATTCATTTTGAACCTGTCCCTTTTACATCAGATAAAATAAAAATAACAAACAGACACGACTTTATAAATTTAGACAACTATGTGCTGAGATGGAATATTGAAGCTGATGGTATATGCATAGAAAACGGAGAGATGGAATTTCCTGATATCGCACCACGTTCTTTTGGACTGATATCTTTGCCGATTAAATCAACACAGATTAATGGGAGAGAGTATTTTCTTAAATTAGAAGCCTATACAAAAGAGGCATCACTGCTTATTCCCAAAAATCACTTATCAGCAATGGAGCAGTGGGCAATGCCTATAATTAATACGGAGGTCCCTGTAAAGGAGGTAAAAGGAGTGCTTAACTCAGAGACTACAACAGATAATTTCATTTTAAACGGGTTAGATTTTCGTATTGTATTTCTAAAAGTACAGGAGAGATGACAGAGTTGACTTATAATAATAAAAACATCATTAAGGAAGGACTCAGGCCTAACTTCTGGCGCCCTCTAACCGATAATGATGTGGCAAATGGACATTTAAACCGCTGCGCAACCTGGAGACATGCAGCCAGGGACATGCAGCTTAAAGAGATAAATTGTACTGTAGACAGAGACAAAAAGCTTGCAACAATAACAGTTAACTATAAAATGCCTGAACAGGAATCAACCTTTCAGACCACTTATCTGGTCCGTTCTGATGGAGCTGTCAAAGTGTTACTTCACTTTACACCAGGTAGCAAGGAATTACCGGAGATGCCACGTTTAGGAATGAGGATGATACTCAATTCTGAGTATGATATTATGACCTGGTTTGGGCGGGGCCCTCATGAGAACTATGCTGATCGTAAAACAAGTTCTTTGATAGGGCTTTACACAGCTTCAGTCTGGGATCAATTTCATCCTTATGTCAGGGCACAGGAGACAGCAAATAAAACAGATGTACGCTGGGTCGCTCTTCGCAATAATAATGGCGAGGGTGTGCTAATAAGAGGTACCGAGCCTCTGAACGTAAGCGCATGGAATTTTCCGCAAGAGGATATTGATTATGTTCCTTTTAATGTGGAACGGCGCCATGGGGGTAGCATTGAAAAGAAAGATATGGTTTGGTTGAATATCGACCACCGGTTGATGGGAGTAGGAGGCGACAATACCTGGGGAGCTCAGGTACATCCAGAATATACTATTACACCCAAAGAGTGGAAATATAGTTTCACGCTTCAGCCATTAAATGCAAAAGACGATGCAGTACAAGAGGCAAATTATAGTTGGTTTAAATAATAACATTCATCAAGCTACAATAATTCAGAGATATGTTCAATAATAACTTTCTATCTTTTCTTTTTCCAATTTTAATTGCTTGTTTTATAACTTGCAAACCTTGCTCTCACAGGGCTGAAGAGAGGAAAAGATATCAATTCGAAAATATTTTCGATATTGCCTATACCCCCCCTGATTCACTGAAGAATGCTATTGGCTGGTTCACCGATGCCGGCTCCTGGATGGGCTTTACCATTCCCGAGGACAAAAAGTGGGTCAATGGTTTTTGTGGACCTTTCAGCCTCGATATGAATCGACGTCAGTGGCTCGCAAAATCAGCCGTTAAGGTCAGTTTTGCAGACTTTGAAAACGACGTGTTCACTCCAGATTCAACGAATTATTATCCGGTGAAATCTATTTGTCGGCACTCTCAGCAAATGGCAGAATCAGTCAGACACTACATTTTATAGATGCATCAAATGCACTGTTGACCATTGTTACTGATAAAGACAGGACACTGGCGTTCAGTGGTGATGAGTGGAACGATGAGATGGAAATAGAAACAAACAAGAACTTTGTCGTGGCGCGTCATCACTCAGGCGAAATTGTTTTGCTCACTTTCGGACCAGATATCCTTATCAAAAAAAAGTGAAAACAACTACAAGGCTGTCTGCAACGATGCTAACAAGGAAGCACAGGTTGTTATCTCATTTTTTTACTTCCGATAAAGAGTTGGCTGTAGGGCTACAGAAGAGTTTGAAAATTTTGAACGATAAGCATATCTGTTTGCTTGAAAATGAGAAAAGATGGAACAGATATCTTACAAAGGTTCTTAGAACCGATATGAAACCGGAATATGATCGCATTGCTGTAAAATCGATTGTTACACTTATATCAAATTGGCGGACTCATCGTGGAGGTTTGTTGCATGAAGGAGTTGTACCAAGTCACGCAGTTGGTTACTTTGTCGGATTTTGGGCATGGGACTCATGGCGCTTTGCTGCAGCACTGGCTAAGTTCAATCCTGAGTTGGCCAGGAATAACATACGGGCTATGTTTGATTATCAACTACCGGATGGAATGATTATTGATTGTATCTATACCAATCCTTCTGAAAATAATGGAAGGAATAGCAAACCACCTCTTGCTTGCTGGGCTGTTGATGAAATTTTCACGAATACAAATGACACTGCTTTTGTCAGGGAGATGTTTCCGCAGCTTATGGCATATTATAACTGGTGGTACGTTAAACGCGACCATGATAATAACGGTATATGCGAATATGGTTCCTCAGACGGTACTCTGGAGGCTGCAGCATGGGAGAGCGGAATGGACAATGCCATCCGATTTGATGATACTGCAATGCTGAAAATATTCCTTTCGATGATGCATGGAGTATGGATCAGGAAAGTGTAGATCTGAATGCATTCCTTGCTCTGGAATCAAAATTATTAAAGAAATTTGCAATTATTCTGGGTATTCCTTTCGAAGGAGAGATATGCTCAGATAATGTTGCAAACTATTTTTCGACAAAAGGAATAAGTTTTTCTTTGATCGTCGCCTGCCCGATGGAGAATTCATTGAAGAGTATGGATGTGAGGCTTATGCGACTTTATGGACAAAAGTGGCAACTAAGGATCAGGTGGCTCAAATGCTGCCATTGCTGGAAGACTCAACTAAGTTCTCAACTTATATTCCATTTCCAACAGTTGCAGCCGATAATCCAAAATATAATTCTGAAGGATATTGGCGAGGGCCCGTATGGCTCGATCAGACCTACTTTGCTATTCGTGGTTTGCGTAATTACGGCTACAGCAAAAAGGCAGATGAATATACATTACAGGTATTCGACCGATTGGAGGGCCTAAAAGATAATGCTCCTATTCACGAAAACTATGGTACTAATAACGGTGAAAGATTAAAAGCCCCTCATTTCAGTTGGAGTGCCTCACACTTATTGATGCTGTATGACGACTATGGGAGGGTGCTGAATGAAAATTTTTTTTATCCTCATTTAACAGACTTTCTAAAAAAAGGAATGATTGTTTTTTTTGAAAAACATAACCCATTACTGTGTCTGATTCAATACTTCGGTAATTTTTTTTAAAACAGTTCTTATAATTTACTGAATATCAATCGAGTATGACGCTTTTTAAGGATGTGACATAAATTATTGACTGTCAGTATTATAAATGAAGTTTTAACGAAGCATTAATTGAAAAAGCCTCAAAATAAAAGATATGACGTAATAATCACCTGAAAATATAATATCATTTTTTTTCATAAAAGACTTTTTAAAGTGGACTCATTACTAAATTGTATCTAA
>JMBV01000015.1_pt1 | contig 70940 bp, 118 predicted proteins | sample 616531 | NCBI WGS metagenome assembly JMBV01 (sample SAMN02727904, study PRJNA239997) | anaerobic digester metagenome | biome: anaerobic digester; isolation source: mesophilic anaerobic digester inoculated with municipal waste water sludge... | place: Germany: Bielefeld University, CeBiTec ...
TAACTAAGCGCAAGATAGACAACGGGCATAGCATCCGCTTTAACAACAAGTACTATTTCCCCGTTCTGGAGGATTCCTCCCCCGGTCTATTACCGCAAAGGAACCTCGTGTCTAGTGATTCAGGCCTTCGATGGCCGGTTGTTCGCCACCGTCAATGATACGGTATACGCCCTTGATGAGATCCCGGAACACGAACTTAAATCTAAGAATTTCGGCCTGCCCGAACCGGAGAAAGAACCTAAAAAGATTCATATTCCACCAATGAACCACCCCCTGGCGTATAGGAGAGTTTATGAAGCATGTTGCCGCACAGCCGCACCGGGATATCCCAGAGGAGGTGACATACGAAGATTTGTGGTACACTAGTGCCATTTATTCCTAATCTTTTTGGCGCCGAATCTCGGTGCTAATGTTTCGATTTTTTTCGGGACATTTTCCCTTTTACTTGACAGGGGTATTTCGGAGTGTTCTTTTCCTTTTATAGTGCAGCATGTTAAAATATGTAAAAGAATCGATGGATAAGGGGGGGGTGACCCAAATTATGTCTATCAGGCTGAAACTGACAACAACGATAATTATCTTAGGGGGCCATGGTTGTAATAACATTAACATCATTTATGACTGTTCATAACCGGCGGGTGTTGATGGACTCCACCGTGCAGAACAACCAGGATATCGCCGCCGCTGTTTCCATCAGTCTTGATAATTATTTGGATGAGTTAGCCAGAACCACCGAAACGCTTGCAACATCGCATTTGATTGTGGAAAGCGTGATCGCAAGCAATAGGGAAAGTGGGCTTCTGGATCCGTTTGAACGGAAACAAAGAAGTAACGAATTGAACGAAAAATGGATGGGCATTACCGATAGCGATGACCCTTTCATTCAGGAATATCTATCGAATTCCGTAGCAAGGCACCTAAGGGAGCAGGAAAGAGTGATACCCGATTTATACGGGGGGGAGATTTTCGTAACGAATAAATACGGTGAACTGATCGCCGCTACCGGGCGGCTTACGACCTTTTACCACGGGGGGGACAAATATTGGTGGCTGAGTACTTTTAATGATGGAAAGGGCCGGGTGTTTTTGATGATCGGGGGGGCTATGATTTAAGCGTTGAGGATTTTGTCTTGGGCGTGACTGTGCCAATCTACCATAAAGGCGAATGCATCGGGTTTTAAAGAGCAACATGAAAATATTCAGCCTGTTTAGCCGGGTTGTTCAAGATTATGCCGCCATGTACAGACCGGGCATAGTCAAATTGCGAGAACGGATGGCAGGTAGTATTAGAGCCCAATGAGCCTCCGTTGTCCACCGTTGTTTGCTGGGAGTTTCGACCCCCCCGGCTCAGGGGGGGCGAAATACTATCAACCCACTACATAGACCATAGCGGAGAAGAGATCTTAGTTAGTGTCAGTCCCATTAAAAACACAACAGAATTAAGCAGATTTGGGTTTGGCGGTGAAGGCGGTTCTGAAGATCATATGCGCGGTAATACGGATGGAAAATGGGTAGTTCTGCTCAAACTTCCTAAGGAACATATCAAGAAAAAAATCGCCTCTCAGACCAGGCAATTTCTTTTGATAGGGTTTTTATCTATTTTTGCGATCTCCATGGCTGCTCTATTCTTGGTGAATAAGGCAACCGGGAACATCATTCGCCTCGTTCAGCTTACCGATGAAGTGGGACGGGGCAATCTTGATAGGCGGGTTAATATCAATACAAATGACGAGATTGGTATTTTAGCCAAATCCTTTAATGAAATGTTGACCAACCTAAAGCAGACAACCGCTTCAAAAGATGAGTTATTAAAAGAAATGCAGAAAAGGAGACGGGCGGAAAAATACTGAAACACCTTTCCACCGTTGATGAATTGACACAGCTGTATAATAGGCGGGCTTTTAATGACAATATGCACCGGGCCATCACGCATGTCAGGCATTCAGATGATCCGCTAGCAATTACTCTGCTTGATATTGATGATTTTAAACGGATTAACGATTCATTCGGCCATGACGTGGGTGATGCGGTTCTGGTTGAGTTTGCCACAGTGCTGCGGGACAATGTACGTGAGGTGGATATTCTGTCTCGCTGGGGCGGCGAGGAATTTATAATTATTATGCCGGGTACGAACGCTCCCGAAGCGCGAAAAGTTGCGGAAAGATTACGGCAAGCCGTTGAAAATTTTGAGTTCACACAGGGTATTTCTATTACCGCCAGTTTCGGTGTTACGGAATTCAGAAATAGTGACACTTTCGATAGTTTGCTCAAAAGAGTGGATGATGCGCAATCCAAAGCTAAGGCCGATGGAAAGAACGTTGTTGCAGTGTTGTAGCTTGCACGCCATCCTCTTCCGCTTGGCTCTAATTCTTGGCGGGATCAAATAATTTTTCGGTCTGCTTTTTCCAATAATGTTTGAAGAACAAGCTACCTTGTATATTGCCGCGGTTATGTTCGTTTTCAGCGATAGTATTTTCCACAAGCTGTCTTTCTCGCCCCCCCAGGCCCCCCCAGCCATTATTTCATTTAGGGCCTCTGCCGTGGGGGGGTTGTGCTGAGAAAGCGGCGGTGCGGGCCAGCATTTCTTGCTCCAGTTCTCTGCCTTTTTGCACGTATTGGTCCAAATTGGTTATTCGATTTTCCAATACCATGCGGTGCAGCCGTTCACGCTGCAGCCAGAAGTCCAGCGCTTCGCCTTTCTCATCTTCCGCAAAGAGAATATTATTTTTCGTCAGCCAATAGGGCTTAAAGATGGAGATGCACGGCGTGGAGCCTCCCGTGAGCCAGTAGGTGTGCAGATGTTCGCCAAGGGAAGCCCCATAACTGCCCGTACAGTGATCGCCGATCAAAGATCCCCCGTGCATGCAGACACTTTTTAAAGAAGCCTTGTTAAACGGCCGTTCGTGTGTGGGATGGTGGGAGCGCATAATGGCAAACATTGTTTCCAGAGTAATTTCGCCTTTTGTCTTTTCCAGCCGGTCCGTGCCGGCCTGCCAGCGCTCGCTAGAGCCGCTTGCCCAAGAATAAAGCTTGTCAGAATAGCAGCGGGCAAAATGGAAATCCTGTTCGGAACGGCACCACCTTTTGGAAATGGCGTAATCAACCAACTCGGGGGGGTGGGCCAAATCGAAATCACGGCCGATGCTTAATCGGTTGGAGATGGCACGCACATCTTTGACTTTTTCAGCTGCCCAATAAGGGCCTGCCGTTTCTAGAACCCAGGCGGAGGTGGGGGGGTCGGCAATTAAGAAAGAATTATGATAGAAAAAGTCCTTCTCATAACCGCAGTTGCCACCTTGGCCGTGTTTTTGCAGTAGATCTACGATTAAATGCAGGGCCTCAGTGCTTGTTTGACAGCGTTCCAGCGCTAAACGGACCAGATCCATGCCCAACAGGCCGGGCGGCCCCCCCTGTTTGATTTTAGTAAAGACCGCTTCGTTGCCGATATTTAGGCCGAATTCGTTGCAGCCCATCTCCGCACCCCCACATCCAGGACGGTTTAAGCAGCATCACATCATAAGTTTCCCGCGCCTGATCGATTGTTATATAAGTGCACTTGAGTTTACTGCCTTTTGGATATGTGCGGCGGGGGGGTATGCGCACGCTCAACAAGGGTTCATTGGGCTGCCTGTCACTGTTCTTGGCGAAAATCACCGTTCCGTCCTTGGTGGAATTGCCTAGGGCTACCATGGTATCGCACATGGGTGCCACCTCCTTCGAAAAGCTCTACAACTTTATTTCTTCCTCGCACGGTGGTTTCCTCTTTTGATATTTGCCGGATAGAGAACCGGTAGAACTGACGCGGGAGGGAAAGGCCCTTGGTGAACAGTACTACCATATGATTCTTGGGATTACAACCCGGATGCTATCCGCATTAGGTGAACGCGATGCCCGCGAACTTGTAAGAATTATGGGTAGGCTAGCGACTCTTGCCTCAGGGGCCGCGGAGCAAGAATAACACGGCTATCGCTGGCAGGCGCGAATGGTGTAAATTGCGAATTATTGAATCAGCAGCCGTGAAAGGGTATAATAAAACCATCAGGGGGGGTTTAAAGGAGAAGATGTGATGGCCATTGTTCAATTGGAAGATGTGAAGAAGATCTATACGCTGGGAAAGACGGAGGTGCATGCGCTGCGGGGGTGTAACCTTTGCCATTGAAAAAGGTGATTTTGCTGCTATTGCAGGCCCTTCGGGCTCGGGCAAGTCAACTATCCTCAACTTAATCGGCTGCATAGATCAGCCAACGGCGGGTATTGTTACTATCAACGGCAAGGCCAGCCACGGTTTGACAGATAAGGCACTCACCACCTTAAGGCATGAAACTCTCGGTTTTATATTCCAGTCCTTCAATCTCATTCCCGTACTTAACGTTTACGAAAATATTGAGTTTCCCTTACTATTGGGGGGGAAAAACAAAATGGATAAAAAGAGACCCGGGAATGGATAGAATATTTAGTTGAAGCAGTGGGCCTAGACGATCACATGGAGCACAAGTCCAATGAACTCTCGGGGGGGCCAAAGGCAGAGGGTCGCCATCGCCCGGGCCTTGGTGACTAAACCGGAGATTGTCCTGGCGGATGAGCCCACCGCTAATCTGGATTCTAAGACAGGCCAAAGCATCTTGGGGGGCTTATGAAAAAAATGAACGCCGATTTGAACACCACCTTTATTTTTTTCCACCCATGATACCACCATTATTGATATAGCGGACCATATCGTTCGCCTTTTGGATGGCATGATCGTTGAAACAGCAGGCATGATGTGAAAGCGGGTGGCCAGTGATGAGGCTGCGCATTCTTTTGACTATTGCCTGGCGCAATATCCGGCAGCACAAAGTAAAAACCGCAATTATCGGTTTGATTATGGTTATTGGCATTATGGTGCTGGTTGTGGGAAATTCACTGATGGATACCGCCACAGCCGGAATAGAAAGATATTATACGAAAAATTATACCGGTCATTTGATTATTACCGGGCGGACCAGGGGGGGCAATCTCACTTTGTTCGGTTTTCAAGATATGACCGCAATGGAACAGATGGTGCCTCGTATTCCGCAATATGGGGGGGAGGTCGCGGAGTTTGCCCGCTCTCTTCCCTATGTGGAGGCGATCAACCCGCAGGTCTCAGCTATGGCCATGGTATCCAAGGATGATGAGACGCTGACCGCGACCCAGCTTTTCGGCATTGTTCCGGACCAATACCGGAAGATGTTTCCGGATAACGTGGAACTCTTGGAGGGCAGTTTTTGGGAGACAGGCGGGCAGGGGCTGCTTTTAAATCAGCCTTTGGCTGAACATCTGGAAAGGCGCAGGGGCCTGAAAGTTCGGCCCGGCGATAAACTGCTGTTCACGTCGGCGGGTACGCTGACCGGCATGAAAATAAGGGAAGTGGAAGTTGCCGGCATCTTTCGTTTCAAACAGTCTAACCTACAGCTGGATATGGTGTCCCTTGTGGATATTTCCAATGCTAGGGCGCTAGCGGGCATGGTTGTGGGTGATGTGGCGCGGCCGATTTGAGTGACGATGAGCGGCTTTTTTTGGGAGACATCGATGAAGAGAATATTTTGATTCGTTGTTTGCCGATTTAGAAACGGAGCAGGCAGAAGTGGATGATGATTATTGGTTCTCGCTTCTAGGGGAGACGGAAACAAGAGATTTATCCAATGTGGAAGATACGGGAGCGTACCAACACCTCCTGATTCGCCTCAGTGATGAAAGATATTTAAAGCGGGCCGAGCAAGACTTTACCCGGTTCTTCGCCGAAAACAACATTGCGGCCCAGGTGCGCGGCTGGAGGCAGGGGGGGCCGGGGGGGCGCTGGCCGAAATGTCTTACGGCATAAAACATTTTTAACGGGGGGGTTGTGCTGGTCATTGCGGTGGTGGCCACGATCATCATCATGAATACGCTGGTGATTGCGATTACAGAACGCATGGCCGAAATAGGCACGATGCGTGCCATCGGGGGGGCGCAAAAAGGCTTTGTGCGGCGCATGGTACTCATAGAGACACTCCTTCTTTCGGGTATTCCGGGGGGGTGGTGGGATCGCCCTGGGTGGCTGGTGCTTCTGACGTTGAATATAGTTGGTTTGGAGGCGAGTAATGCCTTTTATGAGATCATTTTTGGCGGGCCGGTGCTCAGGCCCGAACTATCTGTTTCGGCGGTTGTCATGTCGCTGGTTGTGGTCGTGATTGTAGGCGTTATTTCCAGCACCTATCCCACTTCAATTGTTATGAGAACTTCGCCTCTAAAAGCGATGGAAAGCAGGGGTGATTGATGATGCTGATGACCATGAGGGTTGCTTTTCGCAATATTTCCCGGCAAAAAAAGCGCAGTTTTTTTATTAGCCGGTGCAATTGCCTTCGGAATGCTGGTGATTACCATGCTTAACGCCCTAACCGGAGGCGTTGTTGGTAATCTGAGGGTGAATTTCTCCCATGCCCTGGGGGGGCCATGTTTTTATTGTGGGACAGGAGTTTACCAGTAGCGGGCAGATAATCCACAAAATACGGCCGGATCAAAGATTGGACCGGCTGCTGGCGGAACATGCCTCCAACATTGAGGCGATGACCAAACGCAGCCAAGCCATGCCAAGCTTGATTTTTGGTTCTAAACAGACGATGCACTTGCTCTACGGAGTGGATTTCGGGGAAGAAGATCGGCTTTTGGATAGTCTGGTTGTTACGGACGGTTCGCTTGATGATATCTTTAAACATGCTTCAGCACTCATTCTACCTAAACCGGTGGGTGAACGTTTGGGCGTGCAGCCGGGTGAAACAATCCTGGTTAAGCTAGAAACGCTCACAGGACAGCAAAACGTGGGTGAGTTCCGCGTGGAGGCCTTTATCGAGGATCAAGAGCAGTTCGGCCTCTCCGCCGCCTACGCCAACAGGGCCTACCTCAATGGACTTTTGAGCCTCGGGGGGGCTGATGAATACCAAATGCTGAACATGTTTGTGGAGGATCTCTCGCTATTGGAAGATTTGGCCCGGGATTTTCGCCACGGTTTAAAAACGCCTGAGGAACTTGCAGAGGCGGAGTTCGAAGAGGACGGAGTCTTAACTGTTACAGTTGCCGGTGTGCCCATGACCCCGACTGCCGAACCCGAGGAAATCCGACCCTGGAAGGTACGCGCTATCAGGTGATGCACATCAATCAGATCATGGAACCGGTAGAGCAGATGGTGGGAGTATTGAACAAGGTGGGCCTGATTATTTTTCTGATTTTACTGCTGGTGACGATGGTGGGGATTACCAATACGTTCCGCATGATCATGATCGAGCGCACGCGAGAAATCGGCACAATGCGGGCGTTCGGTATGCAGAGGGGGGGCAGGTGCGCAACATTTTTCTTTGGGAGGCTATTTTCTTGGGCCTGCTGGGAAGTGTTGGGGGGGGATCATGCTTAGCGGACTTTTGGCGCTGATTTTGGGCAATATTACTTTTAGAGTCGATCCCAGCCTGCAATTTTTCTTGAATCAGGGGCAGATTACATTTTCTTTTGCCGCATCCGGCGTTGTGATTAACCTGGTGCTCGTTGTCCTCACAAGCCTATTGGCGGCCTATTGGCCTGCCAGGGCGGCCGCTAAACTGTCTCCGCTGGAGGCGCTTGGTTCGCATACTTAAGGAGGTTTATCATGAAAGATTATATACTGCTGTTTGCGTAGGGTTGATTATCCTGCTTGCGGGGGGCATTTTGTTTGGCGCAGGATTTTAGCGAGATTGAAGCAATCTTGGCCCGTGTCGATGCCCAAACCAGTTTTGACACGGATTTCTCCGCTGTTATGACCATGATTGTGGAAGATCCGGAGCAGGGTATTGCGAAAATGGTGGTGCGCCAGTTTCGCAGGGATGCGGGCGATCATTTTCTGCTCTTGATTCAGGAGCCCGTTACCGAAAAAGGGCAGGGTTATCTTTTGGAGGGGGGGGATAATCTTTGGTTTTACGATCCCTCCAGCCGTAAATTTGCCCATACTTCTTTGAAGGAAAGTTTTCAGGAGTCGGATGCCCGTAACGCGGATTTCAACCAGTGGAGCTATTCCAGTTCGTATGCGGTGCAGGGGGGGTATGAATCGGGCACATTGGCGCTCACGCAGTCTACATTGTGGATCTGGCCGCGGTGGATGATACGGTGCCCTTTCCCTACGTTAAACTTTGGGTGACCCAGGTGGGGGGGGATTTGGTTTTGAAAGTTGAAGAATACAGTCTGAACCGCAGGCTAATGCGCTCCAGCCTATTCCCTAAATATACGAAAGTGGGGGGGAAGGCGGTAATACCGGTGCAGCTGATCTTCATCGATGAACTTGTGGAGGGGAAAAAGACCCAGGTGGGCCTGACTGAAATCTCCACCAATGATATCCCCGATTACGTTTTTACCAAGGCCTATATCGAACGGGTTAACCGCTAGGAGGGCAATTATGCGCAGAATATTTTGTTTGGCTATTACCATTTTTCTTATTTGCGGCGGCCTTTCCGCGGCGGCCGTGGATTTTGATTTTGACGATCTTTTCCAAGATGACCTCGTAACGGATGTAGAACCGACCGGGGGGGTACGGCGAGGCCGGAAGAAGCTTTATTGACGCAGGACGGCTGGGAGTTGGGCGGCCATTATAATCTCAGCCTCAACGCCTCCCGCACGCAGATGGAAGGCTTTGATCCGGAGGATATGTTTCGGATCGCTTTAGGCAGCGATGTTTATCTTGATGCCCGACCGGACCCCGACTTTAGGGTGTTCGCCAAGATTAATCTGGCTGCCAATGCTAAAGCGGACGATGCCTCTTTGCGGCTCAAACTGCGGGAGTTGTTTTCCGATTTCAACTATGAGAATAGGGTATTCTTCCGGGCGGGGAAACAAAACGCGCGGTGGGGAGTGGGCTATTTTTTTTCAGTCCCGCCGATGTGATCAGCGCGGGGCGCATTGATCCGCAAGACCCCCCCGATAAGGAATTGGAAGGGCCCATTGCCCTGAAAGTTCATTACCCTGTCAAAAGCAATAATTACTACACCTATCTTTTATTTGATCAGGCCTCCGCGTTGGACCGGATCGCCCTGGCACCGAAAGCGGAATTTGTCTTAGGCCGTTCCGAAGTGGGTCTGGGGGGGCTTTTTATCAAAAGGACAGGGTCCCAAGGGTGATGGCAACCGTTTCGTCATCGCTGGGCGATGTGGGGTTGTTTGCGGAAGCGGTGGTAAGTAAAGGTTCAGATAAAGGCTTTGTGGGAGAGCTGGGCCTGATTGATTATCCCCCCCTTCACCGACGGGAACAGTTGTTTTTACATGCTACTGCGGGGGGGCCCACTATATGTTTAATGATCCGGAAGGCCACTTTAATCTGACCGGGGGGGCGGTACAGTATTATTTCAACGGGGGGGAAGGTTACGAGGACCAGGCCCTGATCACAGATTTCCGCGCAGCCTATTCAGTGCTGCTTATATCCAAACCCGATTTGGTCAAGCACGTGGCCAAAACGATCTATCTTCAACGGGCCGGCATTATTTGGCTGTGCTGGGCAATTGGGGGGGCAAAATGTTTAACTCCAAATTCTCCCTTTCGGGGGGGGCATGGACTGCCAATCTTTCCGATCGTTCCGGCATCGTTAGTTCAACCTCTCGCTGCCTTCTCTCAGCCGCATTTCGCCCAGTGTAGGTGTTAGTTTCAATTACGGCGATGCATTTACCGAATTCGGCCTAGCCGGCAAACGGGTGACAACCGTTTTTGCCTCGGTCACATTGGGCAGCGGTTCTTTTTAAAAAAACAAACAAAATACGCCCATCCTGCGGTGGAAGGGCGTATTTTTGTTTTAGGCGCGGTGCAGCGAAATGGTGATTTCAAAGGTACCCACATCGGTCTGCAGGGGGGGTAGTACCACCGCTTTGTCGGTGGCCATGGCCAGGGTGCCGCTTTCGCCCACCAACACTTGAGGAGGGGGGGCAATATTACAGGTTAAGTTGTCTTGGGAAAAATATGTGGCCGCATTGCCGCTGATAATATTGGCCACTTCCGCCAGGGCGGAGGTTACGAAAGCATCAAGTTTTTGTACCTCCATGCCTGACATAATATGTACCATTGCTAAAGCCATGTTTTTGGAAAACTATACAGCAAAGATCCTTTGAGATCCCCGGTAACGCCGATTACCACATTTACCTCATGGACGGGCGCCAACTCTTCCACTGCCCGCAGGGCTTGGCGGGTTGTTTCTAGCCGCAGCATAACTTGAAATACATCGCGGGTTGCCCGGTAAAACGGATTGATATGTTCTGCCCTCATTGCTGCCGGCCCCCTTGGCTGCGGAGAAATTCCCCTATTTTTTTTGGTCTTCTCTGCCCACATGCATAATCAGCCAGGTCATGACCCTTGCGGCCAGTTCCTGCATACTTTCCTCATCGAAGCCCTCATCTTCCATGCGCCGGGCGAAGCGGTTGATCTCCTCCCTGAAGTCGGCGTGGATCCGGGCATGTTTCTCCAGGCCGGGGGTAGCCGATCTCTTTTGTAGGTTCTCCTCATCGTTGAAGTGGATGATGACGTAACTCTGCATGAATTGCAAGGTGGACTGCACTTCTTCTAAACGGTCTTCCCACAGCCCCCCCTGTGCTTGAACAACCCTGATGAAATTAGAAACCCTTTTAAACAACTCCCGATGCTGGGTGTCTATTAGTTCCGAGCCGATTCGATAATGTTCTTTCCACATCACTTGGCGAACACCCCCCCTTTCTGAGAAGCGAATTCTCCGCAACGGTGTAATTCCCTGCCAATAAATGTGGTATAATGAGATAACTTGATAATAATGGAGGCAGAAAAGTGCAAATAGAACAAAACCCCCCCGTTGTAACCATCGAAATGGCGGGGAATAAGACGATGAAAGTAGAGTTATACCCTGCGATCGCCCCCCCTAATACGGTGTACAATTTCATCTCCCTTGTGCGGCGGGGGGGTTTTACGATGGCCTTCTTTTCCACAGGGTCATTCCCGGGTTTATGATTCAGGGCGGGGGGGATCCGGAGGGGGGGACAGGGGGGGGAGGCGGGCCCGGTTATTCCATTAGGGGGGGGAGTTTGCCCAAAATGGATTTATCAATAACCTGAAACACGAACGGGGGGGTGTAATTTCCATGGCGCGCACGGGCGCACCTAATTCGGCGGGTTCCCAGTTTTTTTTATCATGGTTGAGGCGGCCCCCCCATTTGGATGGCGCTTATGCGGCTTTCGGCAGGGTGGCGCAAGGACTGCAGGCAGCTGATGAAATAGCTGCGGCCGATCGAGATCATGCTGATAGGCCTGTGCAGGAACAAAGAATCGTTAAAATGACGGTGAACACGTTCGGGGCGGAGTATCCCGAACCGGAGAAAAACCAAAACAGGCGGTGAGCAGTGTGGAATTAACAACGCCGGCTCTGCTGTTTCCGGCCATCTCCCTTTTAATGCTGGCTTATACCAACCGTTTTGTTGTCCTTGCGGGCTTGGTGCGAGAGCTTTATCATGAGTATAAGCAGGATGATAATCAAATTCTTGCTAAACAAATCGTCAATCTGCAAACTAGGATTCAGGTAATCAAACATATGCAGATCTTTGGAGCTTTAAGTTTTTTTTCTTTTGTCGTTGTTTGTATGTTTTTGCTCTTCGCCGGCAGCGCGGTGCTGGCGAATATAACTTTCTGCCTAAGTTTGATCTTACTCTTGGTCTCGTTAGCCCTTCTAGTAAGGGAGCTGCAGCTTTCCATAGATGCCCTAGATGCCCATTTGAGTGAATTCCCCGGCGAGCGGTAGTTTTCTGTAACAGATCTACCTACAGGCGCCGCAAAACGGTGATGGGACGCAGGATTTCCCTTTGCCCCCCCTGTTCGTCTAGGGGTTGGTGCCAGTTCCAGTCGTTCCACCAGCCTATAAATTCGAATTTGTGCAGTTTTGTGGCGGCCAGGATGAATTCTTGGGGGAAGATGGCGCGGCGCAGCCCGCGATGGACTAAACGGCGCCGCTGTAGGCCGTCTTTGATGGTAAAGGTGATCTCTTCAGTATAGAGTTGCTCGGCCGCATTGTGCAGCCTTGTGATGTAGTGCGTGGCAACGGTGGTCCCGCCGCGGCGCATCACCCAGCGATCCTGGGTGTAATCGAGGGGCGAAAATCCACGCACCAGTCCAGAAAGTAAAGGCCGCCCCCCCGTTTTAATGCCCGTTCCACACAATGAAAATGGCTGAGCAGCTCAGTTGTGCTGTTAACGTATAAAGAACCAAGCATAATATAGATGAAGTCCGCTCTCTGTTCCAGTTCAAAATCGATAAAGTCAGCCAGATGAAAACTTGGGTTGAAGCCTGCAGTCGCGGCCTTTTCGCGGGCAAAGTCCAGCATGGTACTACTGATATCCAGGCCCTCATACTCATAGCCCCGGGAAATCAGCTCGAGCATGTGGGGGGGCTGTTACCGCAGGCGAGTTCTAACACGCTTTGTACAGGGATCAGGGAGTATTTGGCCATTGCTTCTTCCATCACATCCGCTTCGGCGGGGGGGATGTTCCGATACGAATAAGCAATCTCATAATACTCAGGATAAGAATAAATACTGTCCAAATCATCACCTTTTCTGAAAGGAGAATTAATATGAAACGGGAACTTGCAACATTCGGCGGAGGCTGTTTTGGTGCCTCGAGGCGATCTTCGGCGCCTTAAACGGGGTGGGCCGCGTCACTCCGGGCTACAGCGGCGGGCATGTGCCCAACCCCACGTATCAAGAGGTCTGCCGGGATCAGACGGGCCATGCTGAGGTGGTGCAGATTAGTTATGACCCCGAGTTGATTAGTTACACTGAACTGCTGGAGATTTTTTTTCAGCACCCACGATCCCACCACTTTAAATCGCCAGGAGAATGACGTTGGCACTCAATATCGTTCAGTCGTTTTTATCACAACCCGGAACAGAAAAAGGCGGCGGAAGAAGTAAAGGTCAAGATGGCCTCATTATGGCCCGACCCCCCCATTGTGACCGAGATAACCGCCCTGGACGAATTCTATCCGGCAGAAGAAGTCCACCACAACTATTTTGCCCGCAACCCTGAACAGGGTTACTGCCGGATGGTAATTGCGCCCAAGGTGGCTAAATTCCGTGCCAAGTTCACCGCTAGGCTAAGGCAGCATTGATTTTACCGGCAGATTGAGCGTTGCGAAATAGTCTTCCGGCGTTTCAGCGCGCCTAATCAGCTCGGTGCTGCCGTCTTCGCGCAGGAGGATCTCCGCTGAACGGAGCTTGCCATTATAATTATAGCCCATGGAGAAACCGTGTGCGCCCGTATCGTGAATTACGATTAGGTCGCCCATTTCAATTTGGGGGGGCAGGTAGCGATCAACCGCAAATTTATCGTTGTTTTCGCATAAGCCGCCAACTACATCGTACTTGTGTTCACAGGCGTACCCTTCCTTACCCACTACAGTAAGATGATGATAGGCTCCGTACATGGCGGGCCGCATCAGGTTAGCGGCGCAGGCATCCAGGCCGATATAGTGTTTGTGGATTTCTTTTCCCGAATGGCGGTGGCCACTAAATGGCCGTAGGGGCCGAGCATGTAGCGCCCGAGTTCAGCTAGGATCGCAACATCCCCCCCCAAGCCCGCGGGGACAAGAATATCTGTGAACGCTTTCTGCACCCCCCCGGTACCTACAGCCATAATATCCACTTCTCGCTGTTCGGGCCGGTAGGGGGGGATGCCGATTCCGCCCGAAAGATTGACAAAGGTAAAGCGGGCACCCGTTTCTTCTGTCAGCTCCCGCACTAAATCAAAGAGCAGCTCAGCCAAGATGGGGTAGTACTGCTCAGTTGTGGTGTTGCTCGTTAGAAACGCATGCAAACCGAACTCCTCTACGCCCAACTTTAGAAGCCGGCGAACGGCGCTTGTGAGCTGAGGTCGCGTCAATCCGTACTTCGCCTCCGCCGGGCTATCCATGATTTCATTGCTGATTTGGAAACTGCCTCCGGGATTATAACGCAAGCAAGCCTTTTTCGGTACAGCCGGAAGGCGAGGGAAGTATTCCAAGTCGGTAATATCGTCAAGGTTAATTATCGCGCCCAGATCAAAGGCCAGCTTAAAATCTGCAAAGGGCGTCATATTAGCTGAGAACATGATCTCTTCATCCTGAAACCCACCGCATCTGCCAGCATAAGCTCTGTTAAGGTGGCACAATCGGCACCGCAGCCTTCTTCTCGCAGGATCTGCAGTATGGCGGGGGGGTTAGGGGGGGTCGCTTTTACCGCGAAGTATTCTTTAAAACCGGGGGGGTTCCAGGCAAAGGCTTGGTGCAGCCGGCGGGCGTTGGCGCGAATGCCTTTTTCGTCATAAAGATGAAAGGGAGTGGGGGGGTATTCTGCGGCTATTTGGCGCAATTTTTCTGCGGAAATGAACGGTTTTTTTCATGAAGACCTCCGAATGTTAGATAGTATAGTGTTAAAAAGTAAGCCCAACCCCCCCAAAAGGGTCGGGCCTTTTGTTTTGTCTGCCCGCTGCCTACAGGCTGATGGCCAATTCTAGGGCAACCTCCATCATCTTGGTCAAGCCCACCTGCCGATCTTGGGCCGGAAGCTCCCGGCCGCTGTGCATTTCATCGGAAATGGTCAGGATACACAGCGCATTTTACCTGCTTTGGCCGCGTTCATGTACAGCGCCGCCGCTTCCATTTCTACCGCCAAAACACCCATGTCGCCCCAGGCGGTGGGCGGGCCCAGCTCGTTGTAGAACAGATCTGCTGAAAGGACGTTACCCACAAAATACTTTTCGCCTCTGGCCTTGGCTATCTCCACCGCCTTTGCTAAAGATGCCAGCTGGCGATGGGGGGGCATAAAGGCCCGGCAGGCTGTATTGATGAGCGTAGTTCGAGTCAGTGCAGGCACCCATGCTGAAGATCAGATCCATGATTTTCACATCTTTACGGATTGCCCCCCCGGCGGAGCCGATTCGAATGATGTTGTCCACATCATACATATTATACAGCTCGTAAGTATAAATTCCAATGGAAGGCATACCCATTCCGTGGCCCTGCACCGAGACGGGTTTGCCCTTGTATGTTCCGGTATAGCCGTACATGCCCCCCCGCACTTCGTTGTAGCAGGTGACATCCTCCAAATAGGTCTCGGCGACGAACTTTGCCCTGAGGGGGGGATCACCCGGCATCAAGACCGTTTTCGCGATGTCGCCCGGTTGGGCGGCATTATGGGGGGGTGTTGTCATTGAGGCGCCTCCTTCTTCGCTTGATGTTTAATAATCTATTTTGACAGTCTGCGGCCGTTCCCTCTTTTTCCGACAGTCAATTGCCCACATTTAGCATATTATGAACAAATACAGGAAGGAGATTGACTATGGATTATCAAACTCCCGTCCTTCCATCTGTGGAAGGTGGTTTTTTTGGTTCCCGCTGAATGCGCCCATTTCGATGCAGCCGATTGGCAGCTACTGGCGCAGCTGGTTTATGCCGAGGCAGGGGGGAGCCCTTTTGGGGCCAAGTGGCGGTAGCGGCCGTAGTGCTGAACAGATTGACCCATCCGGACTTTCCCGATACGATCCAGGAAATCATTTTTCAGCCGAGCCAATTTCAGGTTGTGGCAAACAAGACAATTCATAACACGCCGGACAACTTAGCCTACCTGGCGGTACGGGAGGCTTTAGAAGGGGTTGACCCCCCCACTGAAGGCGCTCTGTTTTTTTTGGAACCCCGCTAAGGTACCTCCCACTAGTTGGGTCTGGAGCAGAACGATCAAACAGCGCATCGCCAATCATGTTTTTGCTTAAGAAAGAGCCCCGGACCAGTCGATCCGGGGGGGCTCTTTGTTGTTGCACTGATTCTCTACTTGTCGTCGCCGGCCATTCCTTTATAGGTCTGGTAGCGGCGGCGGACATCCGCTTCTGCTTGACTGTAAAGATCTTCCGCCTGATCCGGGAACTGCCTGGCCAGACGGGCATAGCGCCCCTGATTGGTGAGGTGGGCCCGGAATTTCTCGTAGTCCGGTTCCTTAGAATCAAGGCTAAAGGGATTCTTACCTTCCGCCTCAAGCCTGGGATCAAACCGATACAGGTTCCAGTAGCCGCACTCCACAGCTTTTTTTTGCTTTCTTCAACGCTCATGCTCATATCAATGCCGTGCTCAATGCAGGGTGAATAGGCAATTATCAAAGAGGGCCCATCGTAGCTTTCCGCTTCGCGCATTGCCCTAAGCAGTTGATTGTAGCTGGCGCCCATACTTACGGAAGCAACGTAAACATAGCCGTAGGACATGGCCATTAGGCCTAGGTCTTTTTTTCTTGGTCCGCTTACCGGCCGAGGCAAACTTAGCAACCGCACCGGTGGGAGTGGCCTTGGAGGCCTGGCCGCCCGTGTTGGAGTAGACTTCCGTATCCAGTACGAGTACATTCACGTCGGCACCTGAGGCCAGCACATGGTCTAGGCCGCCATAGCCGATGTCATAGGCCCAACCGTCACCGCCGATAATCCAGATCGATTTTTGACTAGAATATCTGCGTTTTGCTCGATTGTCCGCAGTACATTCTTGACATTATCCGCTGAATTTTCGATTGCGGCCGGCAGCAGTGTTCTGATTTTTTTTCTGCCGCTTCCTTACTGCCGTCCACAGTATCTTTGTTTTCTATCCACAGTTCAAATCCTGCTTTCAGTTCAGCGGGAACCTGCTCAGAGATGGATGACATAAGGTCAGCAAGTTGAGACCGGCGGGCTTGCTGGGCCAAATTCATCCCGAAGCCGAATTCTGCGTTGTCCTCAAAAGGGAGTTAGCCCAGCTCGGGCCGTGGCCGAATTCGTTATACGTATAGGGGCAAGTTGGCGCGCTGCCGCCGTAAATGGAGGAGCATCCGGTCGCGTTGGCAACCATCATGCGGTCTCCAAAGAGCTGAGTGGCCAGTTTGATATAAGCTGTTTCACCGCAGCCCGCACAGGCACCCGAGAACTCGAAAAGGGGCTGTTTGAACTGGCTGTTTTTGACGTTGGTGGGAGCAATATCCGCTGCCCTATTAGGCAGGTCGATGGCAAAGTCCCAATTAGCACCCTGCACTTCCGCGTGTTCCGCCAAAGGCTCCATGACAAGTGCCTTTTCTTTCGAAGGGCAGACCTGGGCGCAGACACCGCAGCCGGTGCAATCCAAAGCAGAAACCTGAATGCGGTACTGCAGTCCGTCCATGCCTCTGCCGATAGCTTTTAGGGTTGTGTACTCTTCCGGCGCGTCCTGCAGGTCTTCCTCTACAGCTAAAAGGGCCTGATGGCTGCATGGGGGCAGACGAAGGAGCACTGGTTGCACTGGATGCAATTATCCGGGATCCACTTGGGGGGGATATTAATGGCGATGCCCCCCGTTTTTCGTACTTAGTTGTACCGGTGGGCATAATGCCGTCCGGAGCAAATGAACTAACAGGGAGCAGGTCGCCCTTTTGTGCTTGCATAGGCCGGACTACATCCTGTACGAAGGCAGGTACTGCCTCAGCAGCAGCAGCGGCCTCGGATGCGTTGGCCCAGCTTTCGGGATAATCTATTTCCACAAGATGGGTTGAAGCGCTATCTACCGCCGCGTAGTTCATGTTGACAATTTTCTCGCCACGGTGGCCGTAGGAGGTAAAGATCGCCTCTTTAATATATTTGACCGCATCCGCCGGCGGAATAACGTTGGCAATGCGGAAAAAGGCAGACTGCAGCACAGTGTTGATTCTGCCGCCCAAGCCAATTTCCCCCCCGGCAATTTTCACAGCATCTATATTGTAAAAACGCAGTTTTTTTCTGAGCAATAGTCTTTTTCAGCGATGCGGGCAGCTCCGTCTCCATTTCCTCCACTGTCCATGGGGAGTTAAGTAGGAATACGCCACCCTCCTGAATGCCTTCCAGCATATCGTAGCGTGTTACGTAGGACGGGTTATGGCAGGCCACTAAATCGGGCTGACCCACCAAGTAAGGCGCTTAATGGGCGTGTCTCCGAAACGGAGGTGAGAGATGGTGATTCCTCCGGATTTTTGGAGTCGTAGACAAAGAAGCCCTGTGCATACATATCTGTGTGGTCGCCAATAATCTTAATACTGTTCTGATTGGCACCCACTGTACCGTCCGAGCCCAGACCGTAAAACTTTGCACCGAAAAGATCCTCCGGGGCGATGTCCAGATGGGCGTCTACTTCAAGTGAGGTATGGGTCACATCATCAACGATACCTACCGTGAATTGGTGTTTGGGAGTTGTGCCGGTTAGGTTATCCACAACTGCCTTGGCCATGCTCGGTGTGAATTCTTTGGAACTTAAACCATAGCGTCCGCCAACGACGTGAATGTCACCGCGGCCCGCTTCGGCTAATGCGCCCTGCACATCAAGATACAAAGGTTCGCCTAAGGCACCGGGTTCTTTGGTGCGGTCTAAAACGGCGATCCGTTTTACAGTCGCGGGAATTGCGTCCACAAAATGTTTAACTGAGAAAGGACGGTAAAGGCGTACTTTGATTAAGCCAAGTTTGGCGCCGTGCCGGTTAAGGTATTTCACCGTTTCTTCCAAAGTGTCTGTGGCGGAGCCCATGGCCACGATGACGTGTTCTGCATCAGGCGCACCGAGATAATCAAAGGGTTTATAATGACGCCCGGTCAAAGCGCCAACCTGATCCATGGCCTCAATTACAATTTCGGGCATGGCTAAATAAAACGGGTTGGCCGCTTCGCGGTTTTGGAAGTAAATGTCGGGATTTTGGGCTGTGCCTCGCAGTTCCGGACGCTCCGGGTTGAGGCTGCGGGCCCGGAAGGCGGCAATGGCGTCCCAGTCGACTAGGCTTGCCATTTCATCGTAGTCGATGACCTCAATTTTCTGGATTTCGTGGGACGTTCTAAAACCATCAAAAAAAGTGAACAAAGGGCACTCTGCCTTTTAAGGTTGCCAGATGGGCCACTAAAGCCAGATCCATAGTTTCCTGCACCGAGCCTGAGGCCAGCATGGCGAAACCGGTTTGGCGAGCGGCCATTACATCGGAATGATCGCCAAAAATAGAAAGGGCGTGTGCCGCGATAGAACGGGCCGAAACGTGGAAGACGGTGGGTAAAAGCTCGCCTGAGATCTTGTACATGTTCGGAATCATCAAAAGTAGGCCCTGTGAAGCGGTGAAAGTGGAGGTGAATGCCCGCTCACAAGAGAGCCGTGGACTGCTCCGGCGGCGCCCGCTTCGGACTGCAGTTCTGAGACTAGAACGGGCTGCCCGAAAATGTTCTTCTGCCCCTGGGCTGCCCACTCATCGCAGTATTCACCCATCACGGACGACGGAGTAATTGGATAAATCGCCGCTACGTCACTGAAGGCATAGGCCACGTGCGCGGCAGCGAAGTTTCCATTGACTGTCATTTTGCGCATAAGTAAACTGTTCCCCCTTGGTTTATAAATATTGAAAATCGGCCTGCGAAATAAAGACTTACCCCCCGGAGCGCTCTTCGGGCCACATCTTTTACGGCGCGTCTGTGACAGCACTCACAAGGTCAGGCATGTTTTCTTGGGAATCACTTCTCTATTAGTAAATTGATTCCTTCCCAATTATATACCTTTATTCCGTTTAAGGTCAAATAAAACGGGCCTTACGGGGGGGAACGGTTTACGCTAGATTTACTCCAAGTAAAAGGCTGCGGTTTTCGTTAATAAAAAGCAAAGAATAACACCAAGGATGGTGGGCAGCAGGGCCGCGTAAAGGGTCCATCTCCAGCTGTTCGTTTCTCGTTTTATAGTGTATAGTGTTGTGGCGCAGGGCCAGTGAAAGAGCGAAAAGACAATGAAGTTCAGTGCCGTAAGCCAACTCCAGCCCTTGAGGAGGAGCAATTCTCGGATAGCGGCAGTGCCTTCAAACTGCACCAATGATCCTTCAGATAGGTAACCCATGAGCATGATCGGTATTACGATTTCGTTGGCGGGCAATCCCAGGATAAAAGCAAGCACGATCACCCCATCCAGTCCGATTGCTTTGGCCAACGGCTCAAACCAGCCGGCGCAGTGGGCGAACAATGTGGCGCCGTGAACTGTTACGTTAGCAAGCACCCAGGTGATTAGGCCCGCGGGTGCCGCCACAATCATCGCCCTGAGCAGCACCGGGAAAGTGCGGTCCAGGAAGGAACGGACTATAACGGTGCCCGCCCGTGGCCGGCGGTAGGGGGGAAGCTCCAGGCAGAAAAACGAGGCCTCACCCTTAAGCAGTGTGGCGCTCAAAAGGCGCGCAGCGAAGAAGGTAGCCAGCAGGGCCAAGAATAAGGCTGCGGCTACTGTGAGGGTTACCCACAGCCCCTTACCCGGATGGGGGGGCGGTGAAATTGACCAGCACGGTACCGATGATGATCAAAAAAAGGAAAGCGGCCGTTGCAGGGGATTAGGCTGTTAGTTAAAATGGCGATCAGCCTCTCACGCGGTGAGTTGATGATGCGGGCGGCGATGACACCGGCGGCATTGCAGCCAAAACCCATAGCCATTGTGAGGGCTTGCTTACCATGGGCCCCCCCGGCTTTGCGGAACAGGTGATCAAGGTTAAAGGCGATTCGGGGGGGCAAAAAGCCCAGATCCTCCAAATATGTGAAGAGCGGGAAAAAAAATAGCCATGGGTGGCAGCATAACTGAGATTACCCAGGTTAGACCGCGAAAGGCCCCTAGAATGAGGGCCCCATGGAGCCAGGCGGGCAGGCCAATTTTTGCTGAAAGCGTTGTTAGGTGATTTTCCAAGTGAAAAAAAAGGTTTGGGCCAGAAAGCCGGAGGGCAAATCAGCACCGTAAATGGTCAGCCACAAGACAGCTGCGAATAGAATCAGCATTAGGGGAAAACCCAGTGTCCTTGAAGTGATGATTCTATCCAAACGCCCATTATGTTTGCCCGGGGCGGCACCGCCCGTGAGTACGGCGGCAGCGATTTCTTCTGCTCTGGCATAGGTGGAGGCCGCGACAATGTCTGTAATTTCAGGCCTGTCTGTCATAGTCCGCTCCTCATTTTTTTTCCAGAAGCGACACGTCCCCGGCGAGAAGCCGCAAAGCGAGCCATCGTTTACTGCGGCCGGCGGGTAGATCTTGTAGGCGGGGGGGCAGTAGCGCTTCAATTCGGTTTTCAATATAGGGCGGGTAGCACGCTGTGCGCGGTGTGGGGGGGCGAAGCAAGCCTGTGGCTACCTGCATGATGGTATCTTTCAACCGCGGTATTCCTTCACCGGTTGCGGCAGCGGTTGGGATAACGGGTAGGCCGAGTTCGGCCTCCAGGCGAATTAGATCTATTTGTAAGTGCAGCCTTCTGGCTTCATCCATAAGATTTAAGCAGAGGAGCGGTTTAGCGGTGATTTCGCTGATCTGCAGCACAAGATGGAGGTTGCGTTCTAACGCTGTGGCATCCGCCACGATTACTGTAACCGCCGGCTCGGCAAGAAAGATAAAATCCCGTGTGATCTCTTCTTCCGGTGAATCGGCTAACAGAGAATAGGCCCCCCCGGGCAAATCCACCAGCTCAAAGCGGAATCCGCCGTGATTGAAGCGGCCCCGTGCTAGGCGGACGGTCTTGCCGGCCCAGTTTCCGGTGTGCTGTCTTAAACCGGTGAGCGCGTTGAAGATGGTGCTTTTGCCCGTATTTGGATTGCCGGCAAGCGCGATGATATAATCAGCAGACATGGCTATCATTCCTCATTTACGAAGTTTGATCAGGCGCGCCGTATCAAGCCGCAGCGCGATGACTGCCCCCCCTCTAATAAGGTAGGCAACCGGGTTACCCCCCCCGGGATTGGAAAAAAAAGCATTTTGATTTTAGTGCCGGGCACCAGGCCTAGATCAAGCAGACGCTGCCGCTGGGCGCCTTCGGCTGAAATAGTCTTTACCGTGCCCCCCCATTCGTTGATTTTTAAATCGGCAAGCAGCATCAAACCCCCCCCTAGGGCCGTTCATGAGTTTCTTTTACTAGCTTATGAATCCTATCGAATTCGGTGCTTGAACGGGGGCGTTGAATAAAAACGAAAGGGTTTTTGCTCTGCGGTCAGAATATATAAAAGATACGCTGAGGGGGGAAAGGGATGGATCTAGCCGCTATTCGGCACAAGGCCCGAGAATTGATGGGCGAAAGATTATCGCATCCGTACCGTGAGCCGGGTTATATTTTCGCCCATGGCCAAAGGGTAGGGCGAATTGCCCTACAGCTCAGAGAGTTAATCTACCCGGGCCGGAACCAAGATGACGCGGTTATTTTGGTGGGTTCCTGGTTTCACGATGTGGGCAAAGGGATCGAGCCCCATTGGGAATACGGCGCCATTCTCGCTCGGAAGGCTCTGCGCGATTACTGCCCGCCCGCTCAGTTGGGGCAAATAGTGGAAATAGTGGGGGGGAATCATACGCTGCGTAAACAAAATCGTTTCCCGCCTATGTTCAACTAGTACAGGACAGCGACATACTCGATCATTTCGGCAGTCAGGAGATTTGGCTTAATTTTACCCGTGCGGCCTGCTCCCAAGGGGGGGCTTAGAGAAATCTTTAGAGTTTTATGAGGAACGCTATCGGGCCAATGTGTCCCGGGTGAGAAAACTGTTGAACTACGGGGGGGAATCGGTGGCATACTTTGATGAAAAAGATCGCTTTGTGCGGGAGTTTGTGGGTCGTTTTCGCCGCGAGGCGGGGGGGGTGGGCTAATAGCCGCAAAAGGAAAAGGCTGAGGCAAACGCCTCAGCCTTTCCGTGGGAGGAAAATTAGTTGACACGCACTAATGGGCGCCAACTCGCTTGTTGTCTATTGTAATTTCTACGTTCTCAGTGAGAATATCAGCATAGGTGTAGGATCGACGGCGGACGGCATTGGTCTTATCTAGATTCACCACGAACAGCCGAGGGTATGTTTCTACCAGGATTCCCTCTGTTTCCAGGAAACGACGACGCCCTTTGTTGGCACGAATGGAAACCTTTTTACCGAGATTGGATTCTAAGTCATGTTTGATATCCTCAATGGTAGTCTGTTTTCTACTGCCACGACAGTCAACTCCTTTAGTAAGTTTTAATTAATTGCGAGCTTGTTGTTGGTGAGGTAGCACACATCGTAAACGGTTTCTAAACCGGCATAAATCATAAACTGGTGTGTGCGTGTGTTGCCCGGCTTGGGGGGGTCGGGCAGCTCTAAACCAACCAGATGGTAATTTCCCGGTTTGAGCCCGGTAACGGTGTATGTTTTTTTTCTCCCCCCCGTAGGCCAATTCGCCGTGGAAGGAATGGAGGATAGTGCCCGGGTCGCAAACGCGGAATAAAACAAATCGATATCTGCCCGTAAAATCTGCTGCATTCAAATGGCTGTTGTAAAACGTAACGACTAACGTTCCGGCCGCCATTGATTCACCCCCCCATTTTATCAGCTTTAGATTATGTTTTCGCACACTCGAATCCTAAGCTCAAAAAAAAGCGTCTGAACGATTAGTATCGTCACACGCTTGGCGTACTCCTACGAGGTTAGCTGACGGGTTAGGGCACCCAAGTTTGCCCTTCCTGCGGCGCAGGATTCACCCCCCCAATTTATCGGGTCCCCCCCGTTGTCATGAAACATGATATTCGGAGATCTTGGCATTATTATTTCAGATGAATCGATTCGCTTATAGTATACCATGTAACTAAGTAAAGAGTCAAGCCAAAAACGGGAGAAAAATGAAGGAAGTTTACCTAGATGGGGGGGTAGGTGAGGTTAATGGAGATAGTCATTGTGGGTGCCGGCAAATTAGGCTACAAACTTGCTGAGACCCTGGTCAATGATGACAACAACATCCGCATTGTGGATGTTAATGACAAAGCTCTGCAGAAGGTGGTGAACCGTCTCGATGTTCTTACCGTGAGCGGCAACGGGGGGGCGCAGCTGCAAGTGCTGGAGGGGGGGCTTGATTTAAAAAAAACGGGATCTGCTTGTGGCGGTCACGAGTGAAGATGAAACCAACGTCACAATTTGCTTAATGGCTAAAGAGTTGGGCTGTTCAAGGGTGGTTGCCCGCGTCCGCAATCCGGAATATGCCAATCAAATCGAATTTTTCAAGCAGCGTCTGGGCATCGATTTTATTACCAACCTGAGCAGGATACGGCGGTGGACATTGCCCGTTATGTTTTGCGGGGGGGCTACGCCGCTCACATGGAGTCCTTCGCCGACGGTAGAGTGGGCCTTTTGATGTACCCATGCAGTCGCTGCCGGCTCTGGCCGGGAAAAGCCTAGCGGAAATTGATGTTTTTCAAGAGATCTTGATCTCTGCCATCTCCCGGGGCGGGCAGGTGGTGGTGCCTTCCGGGCAGACAGTTTTGCAGCCGGAAGACATTCTGTATTTGATTGGCAGACGGGAAACGGTAACCGCCTTTACAAGAGATCTGCCCGCGCTGGGCGAGCGCCACACAACGCGCCGCGTTATGATCTTAGGCGGTGGCAGAGCAGGGTTTTACTTGGCCCAGCGCCTGGCCGCCTCTGCGTTGGATGTGAAGATTATCGAGCGGGACGGCAGCCGCTGTGATTACTTGGCGGAGAGCCTGCGCAACACATTGGTGATCTGCGGTGATTGCACCGAATTAGACTTACTCCAAGACGAGGGTTTGAGTGAGATGGATGCTCTGATCTCTTTGACGGGCAATGATGAAGAAAATTTAATGCTTGCTCTATTAGGCAAACAGCAGGGTGTACCCAAAGTCGTGGCTAAAGTAAGCAGATCCAATTTTGTGCCCATCATAGAACAGCTCGGCATTGATCGGGCAGTAAACCCGGTACTGATTTCGGCGGGTGAAATTGTGCGCTTCATTCAGGGGGGGCCAGATCGCCTCTCTTTCCCTTTTGTTCGGCGGCCAGGCGGAAGTAATGGAGATTATTGTGCCTGAAAGTGCACCTATTATCGGCAAAAGGCTTTCGCAGGCCAAGATCCCCCCCGGCATGATCATCGGTGCCATCGTCCGTTCGGGCGAGGTATTCATCCCCCCGATGGCGGTTCGGTGATGGCAGAAGGTGATCGGGTGATTGTTTTCTGCCTGCAAAGCGAACTAACAGCTCTGCAGCGCCTGTTTTTCCCGCAGAAAGGGGGGGAATATGGCGTGAATTTTGGTCTGGCGGCAAGATTTTTAGGAAACCTTTTACTCGTTGAGGCTGCTCTGCTCACAATACCCTTAGGAATTTCCTTTCATTTTGGCGAGCAGCGGGCAGTGCTGGCTTTTCTGCTGGCCATGGGCCTTTTGGGTGTGGTTGGTTTTGCACTTTCCAATATTCGGGCCGCCTCTCGGCGTATAAAACGCGGGAGGCACTAGTGATTGTCACGCTCGGTTGGCTGGCGGCCTCTTTTTTTCGGTGCTCTGCCCTTTGTGTTTTCCGGCAGCGTACCCAGTTTCATTGATGCGTTTTTTTGAGACGGTGTCCGGGCTGACGACAACGGGCGCAACCGTGCTCGAGGACGTGGAAACGCTGCCCATGGGCATTTTATTCTGGCGGTCCTTTACCCATTGGCTGGGCGGAATGGGGATTTTAGTGTTTGCCCTAGCCATTCTGCCTACCTTGGGCGTAGGGGGGGTTTCAGATTTTTAAGGCGGAAAGCCCCGGCCCGGTACCGGATAAACTGACACCCCCCCGCATCGCCACTACTAGCAAGGTCTTGTATACTGTTTATTTGGCCATTACTTTACTGCAAATTTCAGTTTTTTTTATGCCGCGGGACTTTCACCCTTTGAAAGCAGCGTCTTTGCCTTCGGCACAGTGGGTACAGGCGGGCTGTCCATTTATAATGACAGCTTGGCCCGGCACAGTTCTAACGGGGTTTTAATCAACGCCATTGCCGTGGGAATGCTCATTTCAGGTGTTAATTTTTCCCTTTACTACGATCTGTGGAAAAGGCGCTGGCGGCGCGTTGTAAGCAATTCGGAATTGCGCCTGTATGTGACAATCGTGGTTATTGCGGTGCTGGCTATTGCGGCTAATCTATATGGAAGGGTTTACAGTAATCCGGCAGAGACTCTAAAACACGCCCTGTTTCAAGTTAGTTCGATCATAACTACCACAGGTTATTCAACCGCGGACTTTGACTTGTGGCCTTCTTTCAGCAAGGGTGTTCTGTTCCTTCTTATGTTCGTAGGCGGCTGTGCGGGCTCAACTGCAGGCTCAATTAAGGTGATTAGGCTTTTAGTCGCGGGCAAGGCGGTGAAAAGAGAAATTGCCAAGACCCTTCATCCCAGGCGGCGGCACCTATCACGATTAACGGGCGGATCGTTTCCCCCCCGGAGGTGATCACGGGGGTGGGCAGTTTCTATTTCTTGTATCTTTCTACTTTTGCGGTCGCTTCTCTTTTGATTTCTCTTACCGGGGCGGATCTGCTCAGTTCCATGAGCGCGGTTGCGGCCACTTTGGGCAATATCGGGCCCGGTTTTGGTCTAGTGGGGGGGCCTAGCCGGACTTTTGCTAACTTTGGGCCCTCCGCCAAGCTTTTGTTTTCCCTGCTCATGCTATTGGGGCGCCTGGAGCTTTTTACTTTGCTGGTGCTGGTTACTCCGAGTTTTTGGCGGGAATAAAAAAAATACCGCCGCAAAGGCGGCGGCATACCGAACACTATTAGGGAAGCTGCCTTGTTTCCATGTGGTGCGAAGGTGCATTTCCGTTTTCCGGCCGGCAGTACCTGCCGTGATGCCGGCGCATATGCCCCTGCCCATCATAAGGCCCCACAGGCCACTGGAAGAATCGGTTTCGTCGTCAGCCGCCGGCGGCCCATAATCTTCCTCCAGGGCTTGAATTTCTTCCCATACTTCGGGATGCTGCTGCAGGATCTCCAAAACGCGGGCCCGCAGCGGAAGTACCGGCTGTGCCGGTTCGGCGGCCAAGGCCAGGGCGGCTGCAGCCGCCAATATAATCAGTCCCAGAATTAGGACGGTTTTTAGTCGTTTCATCACGAATCCTCCTTTCTGGACTAAGTATACCAGGGGGGGAAAGAGAAGAAAACTAGAAGATTTTTCAGGAAAAACACCAACTGCCCCATCCCTGACCGGATGGGGGGGTGAAAGAAGGGGGGGAGAGAATGAATAAGAAAATCATTGCGGGCGCGGTACTCCTTATAGTTCTGGCGGGTGTTGCGGCAGCAGTTGTGTGGGGGGGTTTTGGCGGGTTGATCCGGCTGTCCCCGCCCGGGGGGTTTTCTGGACCGGGTGGCCCGGGGGGGCGACTTTGCCCATTTGGAGGATTACTTCAGCCCGGAGGATCAGGCATCAGCCGGGAATTGGGCGAGGCGTTTCAGCGGTTTGCAGATGCGTTTGCCCTATCCTCCGTTACGGTCAACGAATTTGAGCAGGCGGCCATAAGCCGTACCGAAGCGGTCTTCAATTTTACATTGTTTTATGAAAGCGATATATTCGAGTCTTTAGAAACGACATCGAGGCTTACTGTAAAACGCTCTAATATCTTTTCTGACTGGCTTTTGGGATGGGCCTTCGATCTTCCTTTAGAGGGTTACGGCACGAATGTGAATTACAGCAGGCAGCGTCTCGACCTAGGCGAGGTCCCATTGTGGACGGGGGGGCCGGCCGCACTTTGGCGGGGGGGAGGGAAGTTTGGTGGCAGTGGGCGTGCAGCCCGATCGGATCAAGGATCCGGAGCCCCTTTAACCTCCCTGGAGGAGCAGCTCGGCCTAAATCCGGAGTATGTACGCGGGCAGTATCAGGCACCGGGGGTGCAGAGCCATTGGTTTGTCCCGTTGGCGACGCTTACGGAAGAGGAGTACCGGCGCCTTGATCCCGTTTTAAGGCCCATACCCGGGATCTTTTTCAGGCGCGTGGAATCTAGGGCTTATCCCCCCCTAGAATCGTACGCTGCTCACATTACGGGTTATTTGGGTCAAGTGAGTCCGGAAATGATCCGGGCCTATCCCGAATTGGATTACATCAGCGGCGAAGTTGTGGGCCGAGCGGGTTTAGAAAATAGTCAGGACGCGGCGCTGCGCGGCCTGCCCGGATATCGTTTTTACGTGGAGCCTGAGGATGGGTTTAAAATCTTAGTTGCGGAAAAACCGGTCGTATTGGGCGAAAGTATCGAATTAACGCTTGATGCCCGTATGCAGGAGATCGCCTGCCAGATCATGGGTGATCGGTCGGGAGCGCTGGTTGTTTTGGATGCGCAAAGCGGCGCGGTCTTGGCGCTGGCCTCAACCCCCAGCTACGATCCGAACGAATTTTCCAGGGGGGGAATCAGTTCGGCCCGCTGGCGTGATCTAGAGTCCGATCCCCGCAGGCCCCTGTTTAGCCGGGCGCTGCAGGGTCTTTATCCGCCGGGTTCTACATTTAAAGTCTTGACTGTGGCGGCAGCACTGGATTTGGGTCTTTATGAACCGGAAAGTGTTTTTATCGATCCGGGCGAACTTACTGTGCACGGCAATATCATTCGGAATTTTCAACGGCAAAATTTCGGCGAACATGATTTGCACACAGCTGTAGTGGAGTCAATAAATACCACTGTGGCTCAGGTGGGGGGGTTGAGTCTGGGCGCGGCTGATTTTGAAGATTATTTTATCCGCAGTGGTTTACATGAGGCCATCGATCTCGGCCTGCCTACCGTGGCGGGGGGGCAGGTGGGGGACACCCGGGTCGGGGGGGAGCGTGGCTTTGGCCTGGTCAGCCATTGGTCAGCATGAAGTGCTGCTGACACCTCTGCATATGGCGCGATTTTCGCGATCTTCGCTAATGAAGGCAAGCTGCCGGCCGTCCATCTGATCAAGACGGGAGCGGAGCGCCTTGCGCCTCAAGTTTCCAAGCAGAAACGGTGGAGCAGATCAACGCCATGCTGCGCGATGTGGTCAGGCAGGGTACGGGCAGCGAGGCCGCGGGATGCGGTTTGGAGATCTATGCTAAGACGGGAACAGCGGAAATTACGGGCGGCAAGGAGCATGCCTGGTTCGCAGGCCATGTAGAAATGCCCCGGGCCGAAAACTCGCTTTGCTGTGCTGATAGAGGAGGGAGGTGTGGGGGTAGGGCGGCGGCCCCCCCCTAATCCGCGATTATTTCCTCCGCCTGCAGCAGGCCGAATAAGAACGAGCGTATTGCCTGCCAGCTTTCGCCTAATTCGTAAATGCTGTAGTGGTCGCCCCCCCGCAGTCGGTGGATTGAAGCGGCACCGCCCCCCCAGTGGGCGAGCAGTTGTTCGGAGCGGCCGGGCAGAATCACGCGATCTTCTGTGCCCACCAGGGCAAGGGCGGGCATAGTTGCCTGCCCCCCCGCAAATTCGAGCACGTCAAATTTATTGCGCAAAATGGGGCCGGTGGCGGCTAGAGGCAGCAAGTCTTGGGCCACGCCGCCCCCCCTATTTTATCGTAGGGTGAGAAAAGAACGACACCTCGCAGAGGCCGCTGCGCGGCCAGATAGGTTGCGACCCCCCCGCAGCCCAGGCTGCCTCCGAGTGCAAAGACGGCGCCGGGTTTGCCGTAACCCATTGCCAGCAGTCCATCATAAAGGGCGGCCGCGTCTTTAAACAATCCTTGCTCGCTCGGTGTGCCGCTGCTTAGGCCGTAGCCTCGGTAATTAAAAAAAGGCCCAACTGAATTCGGGAATCTGCCTGCTCAGTTTAAGATAGCGCGATGCTTCGCCGCCTTGGCCGGGAAAGGCGATGATTAAAGGCGCCTGCCTAAGCACGCCGGGCACAAGCCAGCCGTGCAGAGTGGTACCGTTAGACCCGGGTAAGTATAATTCTTGCGCGGTGCTAAACTCCGCAGCAACTCGGGCCAGCCGATCCTCACCAAGTGTGCGGGGCCGGAACAAAAGGCGGTCTTCGTACACAAAAAGCAGTACATTCAGGGCAACCCAAGCCAATAACAGCGACAGTAGTAAGCCCAGGATTAGGCGGCGCCTTCTTTTCTGTGCGGGAAGGAGTAGAAAACCGAACACTAACAGCAGCAGGCCCGCGACCGATGCCTTGAGTGCCAATGGGCCCAGGCCGGCGGATAGGGCGCTGAGTCCGCGGCAGCTGTAGGCCAGCAATAAAGCAAGGAATCCCAAACATAGAATGGGCCAAGCCACAATTTGTCTCGTCATACGGTGTACTCCTTTATCTCAGAATATTCCACCTTTTTGGGAATTACTGCAGGAAAGCAAAAGTATGTAGCGAAGTGATCAATCATCCGGGGGGGCAAAGGTGGTAGAGCCATGTTTATAAGACGCGTTACCCGCGGGCAGTTGCTGATCCTGCTCGTGGTGCTAGCAGTAAATGTCTGTGCCGTTTCGGCCCAGATGCGGGTTCATTTTCTCGATGTGGGCCAGGCGGAATCAATTCTTCTGCAAACAGATGAATATACTCTTTTAATTGACGCTGGCGACAGGGATCGTAATGATGTGGTGCCGCAGCTGAGGGCTATGGGTGTAGAAAACTTGATTTATTGATACTTACCCATCCCCCCCACGCCGATCATATGGGACAAGCGGTTGCTGTTTTAGAATCCTTTGAGGTGGCGGAGGTCTGGCTTTCGGGCTCAGAACACAATACGATCCTTTATGAGCGGCTCTTGGATGCGATATTGGCTTCGCCCGCCGCCTACAATGAACCCCCCCGTCGGGGGCAGGTGTACCCTTTCGGAGATTTGACCCTGCATGTTCTCAATCCGTTAGAGCTTCGCACAGGCGGCAAGGTGGATTTGCACGATGAATGCCTTGTTATCCGAGCGGTCTATAAAGATGTGGCTTTTTATTCATGGGCGATGTGGAAAGAAAAACGGAAAACAAACTGCTCCACAGCGGCCTTGCACTGCAGGCACACATTTTGAATCTCGGCCATCATGGTTCGCGCACATCGTCATCTCTAGCATTTTTGGAAACGGTGGCGCCCCCCAAGCCGCAATTTATTCCGCCGGGCGCCGTAATGTTTATGGCCATCCGCATCAGGAGGTACTTGACAGGCTTAAAATTTTGGGGATACCCGCCTTCGGTACTCGCCGTCACGGCACCATTACGGTCATAACGGATGGGACAGATTTCGAAATTATTTCAAGTGTAGGGAGTGATCGGGAATTAGCAAAAAGTCTGCAGTGATTGATCGCATTGTAGATAATACTACCGCGGTTTTACTGCTCGGTGTGGAACAGGTACAATTTCTCTGCCCTGTCAACAGCCTTCCCAAGGGCAGCGGAGAAGGTGTGTGGCTGCAGGTGAAAATTAAAGATGGGCGCCTGATCTGGGCAGAGTTGGACTTGGAGAAAACGAGTGAGATGCAGAATAGAATTAAGGCTAAATTGGAGCTGCTGCGCCAACGCATGCGCAGGCAGCCTTGAACGGTATTTTAGTGCGGCCTTTTTCCAGCATGAGCCAGCGGCCCAAAAGATCCCGCCTGGTGCCGCAGATTACAAATCCCGCCGCTTCATACAGACGGCGCCCCCGCGTGATTGTCCGGACGCACATTTAGTACGATCGTCTCTTTTTGTAGGCGCTGCAGTGCTCCGCGCAGCAGCGCGGTGCCAAGGCCCTGGGATTGGAAAGCGGGGTTGACGGCGATGGAAATAATGCGTGCCCCCCCACCCCCCCGTTTGGGGCTCGTTCGGCGCGCCGAAAGATCATAAGTAGTTGATTGCCCGTTAAAAGCAGGGCTTCACTTGGGCCGATGCGGAACAAAAGTCTAAAGGCGGTGGCAATCGCCGGACCTAAGGCCCGGTTCGGTGTCCGCCCGGTTGAATAAAGGCAGTAGCCCAAAAGCTGCCCCCCCGGTCGTTTTTGGCCACGATTGCTTGTCCGCCCCCAGAGGAATACTAAATTGAACGTTAGCTCCAGCAAACCTGAAAGCCGCTCCGGCTTTTTTTTGCGGAAAAAAAAGCGGGTACTGTGGGGAAAAGCCTCAGCGTAGATTGCCGCGATTGCGCGAGAATCATGGATTGAGCCCTGTTCCGTACGCATCTGTCTCCTCCTTATTCCGGGCGGTCTATATCGGGCGCTTTCTCCGGCGAAGCATCGTGCAGCAGTTCAGCTAGGGGGGGTACAATCTCCAGCCCTTTGGCCCTGATTGCCTCGATGGCCCCCCCGGAAGCGCCAAGACTGTAGCCCGCCGATCGCCCCCCCTTCGTTTTTCAGCAGCGCCCCGCTATCGTGGAATAAGATGATGTCCCCCCCGCCCTGACTTTGGCACTGATCAAACGCACAATGTAATCGGCCGTTACCCCAAACCGCCAATCTCGGGTGGAAATGGACCACAAAACAATCTCTTGGCCCATCAAGGTGGACAGGCGCCTGGAACGGCCGTCATACATCCCCCTGGGCGGCCGCAGAAAGGTAGGGTACACCCCCCCGGTCGTCTCCGTGATCGCCGCGGTGGCCTCTACAATTTCCTGGTGCAGATCAAAAGTGGATAGGGTAGGCAGGTTTCTGTGGTTTTGGGTATGGTTGCCAAGGGCATGGCCTTCCTCAGCCACCTTGCGGGCCACATGGGGGGGTATTTTTCGGCGTGGCTGCCCACCATAAAAAAACGTTGCAGGCACATCATATTCTTTCAGGATTTCTAAAATGGGCAGGGTGAATTCTTCGCTGGGCCCGTCATCGAAGGTAATGGCCACTTTATTGTGCTCACGGCTGCCGATGCGGTAGATATCGGGTTGATAGCCAAAACCGGAATAAACGTAGACGAAAAAGATGGCAAACAGGGTGACGACGCCCAAAGCGGTTGAAAATATGGCCAGCAGTATCCGGGGGGGCATACGGCCGCGCAGTTTCTTAACCAACTTACTGCCCAACCGATAATATAGGAAGGACATTAAAACTATAAATGCCAAAAATGCACCAACACGCAAGATGACCTCGGGATTGATCAAATCTATTCCTCCCTTCCCGCATCTACCTATGGGCCAATTGTATCCGAGAAACCCCTTTGACTCAAGCTCAAAAAGTTGCATATCCAGTGATATAATAGTAGAGTAAAAGGCAAAGGGTTCTTTGGAGGTCGTGGTTTTGCAAAATTACCATACACATACCTTTCGCTGTAAACATGCGGAAGGTGATGTCATAGATTACGCTCGCAAGGCGGTGGAAGAAAAGATTAGTGTTCTGGGTATTTCCGATCATACTGCCCTGCCGACGATCGATGGGTGGGTATGAGGATGGCCTATGCGGAGCTTGCCGATTACATCGAAGCAATCGAATTTGCTCGAAGCGAGTATCCGGAGTTGACGATTTTAAAGGGAATGGAATGCGAATGGACGCCGCAGTATCATGCTTTTTTTTCGCGATGAACTTTTAGGAGAATATGATTTTGATTATCTAATCCTTGGCTGCCATTATTTTTCTTATAACGGGGCCTTTGTCAGCAGTCACAGCGGTATCCACAGTCCTCGCAGGTTGAAGGCGTATGCTGAATTTCTGATCTCATCCATGCAATCGGGACTGTTTGACTTTGTGGCTCATCCGGATTTGTTCGGTCTAACTTATCTAAGCTGGGACGAAAACGCCACCGCGGCATCTAGAGACATTCTTAGCGCGGCTGAACAGCTCAATCTGCCGTTAGAGATTAACGGCTATGGTTTATGTGAAAAATAATCAGCACACCTAACGGCCCGCGGCCCGCTTACCCCCCCTGGCTTCCTTTCTGGCGGTTAGCGCGCGAATACGATGTTACTGTGGTGGTCAACTCCGATGCTCACCATCCGGAGCATGTCAACAATTGTTTAGCGGAAGGCCGGCGGCTTGTCGAGAATCTCGGCCTGAAAATGGCGGATTTAAATCATTTACACAGGAGGTAACGATGTTTGTTATTTTTAATGAACGGGAGCAGAAGGTGCCTATCAAGGTTTGGCTGCAGAGTAGAGATGATTTAGATGATGACTGCTTGCAGCAGGCGGTGAATCTCTCTAATCTGCCCTTTGCCTTTAAGCATATCGCTCTCATGCCCGATACCCATCTAGGCTATGGCATGCCCATCGGGGGGTAATGGCTAGTTCAGAGGCTATTGTGCCCAACGCGGTGGGAGTGGATATCGGCTGCGGGATGGGGTTTCTCCATCTTAACGTCCCCCCCGCCCGCGTCTTAAGGGAGGTGTCCACGCCCAACGGCAGTTTGGCACAGCATATGGTGGGCCAAATCATGCGCGATGTACCCCCCCAGGGCTTTGACCATCACCGCCAGCGCCAGAAATCAGATTTCTTGGACAACTACCCGCTTAAAAAGCTCTATCGTTATGGTGCCAAAAAGTTGCCCGAATTGGATGAGGCCTACTTTCAGCTCGGTACGCTGGGCGGCGGCAACCACTTCATCGAACTGCAGGAGGATGAGGAAGGCCTGCTGGGAATTATGGTTCACACCGGCTCGCGCAATTTTGGCTATAAAGTAGCTAATTTTTTTTCAACGCGGTGGCAAAAGAACTCAATCAAAAATGAAATCAGCGGTGCCTCCGCAGCACCAATTGGCCTACCTACCCCTTGACACCGAGGAAGCAAAGGGGGGGTATATTCAATGGATGAACTTTGCGCTGGAGTTTGCTAGGCAGAATCGAATGCTTATTATGGAACGGGTGCGCAAAACTGTCTTTGGGGGGGCTTGGCCGAATTTGCGGGAATCAAAGATGTTCAAGTTTTAATGGAGGTTAACGCCCATCACAATTATGCCGCGGAGGAGAACCATTTCGGGCGCCGGGTGTGGGTACACCGTAAAGGGGCAATCCGCGCCGCGCGCGGGGGGGAGTTAGCCATTATTCCCGGGGGGGCGATGGGCCATTACTCCTATATAGTAGAAGGGCTGGGCAACCCGAAGTCCTTCAACACCGCCAGCCATGGGGGGGCAGGCCGGGTGATGGGCCGTCGGGAGGCGGTGCGGCAGTTCTCGGTGGAAGAGGTCCTGCAAGATTTTAAGGCCAAGGATATCGTTCTCGGCAAAAGGCGGCGCCGTGATACGGCAGAGGAGTATTATAAAGCGTACAAAGATATTGATGAGGTAATGGAAAACCAAAAGGACCTGGCCAAACCGGTTCTCAAATTACAGACGGTGGCCGTGGTTAAAGGATAAATGTAAAGAAGAGCGAGGTTGGGCAGAGGTACTATGAGTAATTTGAGACGTTTCGTAGCGTATTACAAACCGGAAAAGCGCTTGTTTTTCCTGGATATGCTGGCGGCAAGCATGATTGCTATTCTGGATCTTGTCTTTCCCATTGTAACAAGGCTGTTTATGAAAGATTTTATTCCCAATCGCAATATGCGGGCAGTGGTAATTTGGGCCGCGCTGTTATTGGGCTTTTACGTGATCCGCCTACTGTGCCAATATTTTGTGCAGTACTACGGGCACGTTGTTGGGGGGGTAAACATGGAATACCAAATGCGCAAGGATTTGTTTACCCATCTGCAGACACTGGATTTTCGCTTTTTCGATGATACGAAAGTGGGCCATCTCATGAGCCGTATTGTCAATGACTTGCGTGACATTTCGGAACTTGCCCATCACGGCCCGGAAGACATCTTCATCGCCGGTTTAATGCTTATTGGTTCCTTCGCCTATCTGATGACCATTAACGTGCAGTTGACCTTGATCACCTTCGTTTTCATCCCGGTTATTGCTTGGTACGCCTATACCAGGCGCACGGCGATGCAGAAAGCCTTTGCGCTGGAGCGCAAAAGGATTGCGGATGTAAATGCGGATGTGGAAAACAGTCTTTCCGGTATCCGAGTTGCCCAAAGCTTTGTGAACGAGGCTTACGAAGAGCGGCGGTTTGATCATGCCAACACCGCCTTTAGGCAGTCACGTTATGGGGGGGCCTTTCGGGCGATGGCGGTCTATTCGTCCGGCCTTGATTTTTTTGACAAATGTCTTAAACGTCGCTGTCTTGGCCTTCGGTTCCTGGTTTATGTACAGGGGCCATATAGACTTGGCTGATTTAACCGCCTACCTGATGTTTATCGGGTTTTTCTGCAGCCAATCAGGCGGCTCATTTCCTTTACCCAGCAGTATCAGCAGGGTATGACCGGTTTTAACCGTTTTGTGGAGCTGATGGAGGTCTCACCGTCCGTGACCGATCGGCCCGGTGCGGTGGCACTGCCCCCCCGGTGAGCGGCGAAATTGAGTTGAAAAACGTTTCTTTCCAGTATAATGAGGAAGCGGAGGTACTCGGGGACGTTTCTTTAAGAATCCCCCCCGCGGGAAGCACCACCGCCTTTGTGGGCCCCCCCTCCGGTGGCGGAAAGACCACATTGTGCCACCTTATTCCGCGCTTTTATGATGTGACGGAAGGCCAAATTTTGGTGGACGGCCGAGATGTGCGGGACGTTACCCTCAGCTCGCTGCGCCTGCAGATCGGCCTTGTGCAGCAGGATGTATTCTTGTTTACCGGAACGGTGCAGGAGAACATTCTTTACGGCAACCCAAGTGCCTCGGAGCAAGAAATGGTGGAGGCGGCAAAAAAAAGCCCAGATTCACGATTTTATCCTGTCTTTGCCCGATGGTTACAACACCTATGTGGGCGAGCGTGGCGTAAAACTTTCCGGAGGCCAAAAACAGCGGATCTCCATAGCCAGGGTATTTCTCAAAATCCGCCTATTCTAATTCTGGATGAAGCCACCTCCGCCCTTGATACAACCACCGAGCAGGAAATTCAGGAAGCCTTAATGGAGCTATCCAAGGATAGGACTACTTTGATTATTGCCCATCGTTTATCTACTATTCGCCACGCTGATCAGATCATTGTCCTCACCGATGGCGATATTCAAGAACAGGGTACCCATAAAGAACTGCTGGCCCGAGGTGGACTGTATGCCGATTTCACTACGGACAGCTCGAGAGTGTAGGATAAGGCAGCAAAAACAGAAGAATAAAGCGCAAAACCCACCCGGGAATGATTCCGCGGTGGGTTTTTTTTGGTTATAACTAAACATTGTTGGCTAATAAGGAAGGAATTAACGCGTTATTCACAAGACTATAATTAATCTAGAGATTCGCGAATCATCATAAAACGAAAAAGGGGGGGAGGAAAAGAGTGAAGAGGAACGCTAGTCTGATTTTAGCTCTTGTTCTGCTTCTTAGTTTCGCCGGGGTGAGCAGCGCCGAGGCTTTGCCTTTTAAGATCGCTGTGATCACCGGGACGGTCTCTCAGGGTGAAGAAGAGTATCAAGCAGGCTTGAAGGTTGCCGAACTTTATCCCGGCTCCATTCTGCATGTGACCTATCCGGACAACTTCATGCAGGAACAGGAAACGGTGATCGGCCAAATCGTGCAGTTTGCCATGGACCCGGAAGTAAAGGGAATTGTAGTGGCCCAGGCGGTACCGGGCACAACGGCTGCTTTCAAGCAGGTCAGGGAGTTTCGTGATGACATTATTCTGTACATGGGCGAACCGCATGAGGACCCGGATATCATTGCGGAAGTTGTGGACATTGCCTTAAACGCAGATGATCTGGTGCGCGGGTTTACTATCGTGGAAGTTGCCGCACAGCTCGGTGCTAAAAAAATCCTACATTATTCATTCCCAAGACATATGTCTATGGAACTGTTGGCGGTCCGTCGGGCCAACATGGGTGAAGCTGCAAAAGAATTAGGCATAGAAATCATTGACGTAACTGCTCCCGATCCCATGGGCGATGCGGGAATTCCGGGTACACAGCAGTTTATTCTGGAGGATATTCCCCGTCAAGCCCAGGTGCACGGTAAGGATATTGCCTTCTTTGGCACTAACTGCGCTATGCAGGAGCCTTCTATCCGCGCCAGCCTGGATGCGGGTATCATCCATCCGGAACAGTGCTGCCCAGGCCCCCCCTACCACGGTTATCCCGGTGCTTTGGGCATTGAGATTCCCGAGGACAAACAGGGTGATGTGGACTTTATCATCGAACAAATCAGGGAGAAAATCGCCGCTGAGGGCGGTACAGGACGCTTCGCCACTTGGGGGGGAGTTGCGGTCAAGATGCTGCTTGTGGAGGCCGGCGTGGACCTGATCGTCAGGCACATCCAGGAAGGTTTAGATTTTGATGATTTGGAAGCGGTGGAAGCAGCTATCTCAGAATGCATGAACGCCACGATTACGCTAAGTCGTTACAGTGATGGCAGCAATTATTACCTGCTCATCGCTGACTCCATTGTTTTTTTAACGGGCTTCTAATCAGATAGATAAACGAGTGCGGGGGGGCCGGTCTCCCGCACTTTGTCTTAGACTGTAGAATGGGAGGTGGATCGTGTGGCTGCTCCGGTTTTGGAGATGAAGGGGGGGATAGGCAAATCCTTTTATGGCACGCAAGTTTTAAAAGAGATCGACTTAACCGTCCAAGCAAGTGAACTCCATTGCTTAGTGGGCGAAAACGGTGCCGGCAAGTCAACTCTCATGAATATTTTGTTCGGTATGCCTGTCATTAGGCAAACGGGAGGCTTTGTTGGTGAGGTGCGGATTGGCGGGAAACCGGTAGATTTTGGTTCTCCGCAGGAAGCGATCGGATTCGGGATTGGCATGGTTCATCAGGAGTTTATGCTTTTGCCGGGGGGGTTTTCGGTTACAGAGAATGTCAAACTCAACAGGGAAATAACGCAGCCCAACCTAATCAGCGGCGCATTAGGAAAAAAAACTGGAGACGTTAGATCGGCGCCGCATGGCGGTAGATACAAGGGTGGCCTTGGATCGGCTGGGCATGACTTTAGATGAATGGGTGCCCGTATCCGGCCTGCCCGTGGGCCATCTGCAGTTCGTGGAGATAGCGAGAGAAATTGACAAGGAAAACTTGCAGCTGTTAGTGCTCGATGAGCCCACCGCTGTGCTTACTGAGGCGGAGGCCGAACAGTTTCTGCAAGTTGTCCAACGCCTGACGAAAGAAGGAATAAGCATTTTATTTATCACCCATCGGCTCGATGAGGTGATGGCCGTGGCAGATACAATTACCATTTTGAAGGATGGGGAATTGGTCAAGTCAGCACCAAAGGGCGAGTTTACCGTTGCTCAAATTGCCGAATTGATGGTTGGTCGCAAAATTGAAAGCATTGCGAACGTGGCAGCTTCACAGGGGCAAGAAAAATCGAAAGAAAAGGTCTTGGAGATTAGAAACCTAAGTGTGCGTATGCCCGGTGAACAGCTGCGCGGGGGGGTAGATCTGGATATTTACAACGGTGAAATCTTTGGCATCGGGGGGGATTGGCAGGGCATGGCAAGATTGCTTTGGCTAACGGCATTATGGGTCTTTATCCCAGTGCGGGCACGGTCAAATATCAAAATGCGGTTCTACCCTTGAATAACACGGCCAAGGCCCTGGAGATGGGCTTGGCTTTTGTCTCTGAGGATCGACGCGGGGGGTTGGTTTAGTACTGCAGGATACTGTAGCTAATAATATAGTCTTAACCAGCATGCAGACACAGGGCCGGTTTCTGAAACAGGGGGGGCTATTCAAACTGAAAGATAAACGCGCCATTCTGGACCACGCCCTGCAAACGATTGAACAGTTCGACATTCGTTGTACAGGCCCCCCCAACAGGTGATGCGCAGGCTGAGCGGCGGTAATCAGCAGAAGGTGTGTTTGGCCAGGGCCTTCACTCAAAACCCCCCCAAATTGCTATTTGTCTCAGAGCCCACAAGGGGAATTGATGTGGGGGGGCAAAAAGCCGCGTCCTGGAGTTAATAGTGGAACTGAACCGCCAGCATGGTGTGACGGTGATCATTACCTCCAGTGAACTGGCGGAATTGCGCAGCATCAGCCACCGCATCGCCATTGTCTATGAAGGAAGACTTGCCGGCATCTTAGCACCCGACGCCCCCCCGGATGTGGAATACGGTTTGCTCATGGCCGGGAAATCTCTGGAGGAGGTGGGTTAGGTTGAAAGAACGGCTCCTTAATATTTATCATGCCTTCGGGCTTCCTCGTTTAATTATTGGGCTGTTCCTGCTGTTTTTGCTCATAGTGGCGCTCTGCACCGACTTAAGCGTTCCGGGGGGGCTGTTGAGCGATTCGCTGGTACGCATCGGGCAGAATGCCATCTTTGTCCTGGCGATGGTCCCATCCATTCAAGCGGGAACAGGTTTGAATTTTGGCTTGCCTGCAGGGATTGTCTGTGGGATGGTGGGCACCTTAATCGCCATGGAGCTGTCGCTGCTTAATTGGGGGGGCGGTTTCGTAGTGGCGTTGGCTGTGACCGTTCCCTTGGCGGTTATGGTCGGTTTTTTTATACGCCCTTTTGTTAAACCGCGTAGTAGGGCAGGAAATGATGGTAGGGACTTATGTGGGTTTTTCAGTTGTCGCGGGTATGTGCATTTTTTTTGGCTGTTGGCCCCCCCTTTAAGAACCCCCCCGCTATGATTTGGGCCATCGGCGGTTCCGGTTTAAGGACGACCCTGACCCTATCTGATCATTTTGCCCATGTTCTCAATCACTTTTTGGCCTTCGAGATTCTGGGTGTCACCGTTCCCACCGGGCTTTTGTTGTTCGTTGCGCTTGTGTCGTTTTTCGTGTGGCTGCTGTTTCAAACCAAAACGGGGGGGCGGCCATAGAGGTGGTGGGGGCGCAATCCTCGTTTCGCCGTGGCTTCCGGCTTGAAATTAAATCACTATAGAACGCTGGGCACGATTTTTTTCAACTGTTCTGGCGGGGATCGGTTATGTTGTTTATGCCCAGAGTTTTGGTTTTGTCCAACTCTATGTGGCTCCCTTAATGATGGCCTTCCCGGCCGTGGCGGCGGTTTTGATTGGCGGTGCCTCAACCGAGGAGGCCAAAGTGATACACGCCTTGATCGGGGGGGTTGTGCTGTTTCAAACGCTGCTAACGGTGGCCATGCCCGTCACCAATCAGGTCATCCAAGGTAATATCTCAGAGATCGCTCGCATGGTGGTGAGCAACGGCATGATTTTATACGCTTTGACTCGAGTTGCAGGGGGGGTGATCGGGCATGAAACGGATTCTGACTCGAAATGCAGTGCCATATTGTTTGGCACGGTCTGCTTATTGGGCATCTGGTTTGCTAAAATGCCTACGCAGTTTTTGTTCATGGAAATCGTTAAACGATTGGCGCGCAATTCCTTTTGGTCCTGTCCCTAATTATTCCGGTGGTAGCGGGGATGGGGGGGCTCAACTTCGGAATTGTGCTGGGCGCCTTGCGGGCCAGGTCAGCTTAATTTTGGCAACCCACTGGGAATGGGCCGGGCTGGGCGGTTTAGTGCTTACAGCCCTATTGGCGGCGCCCCTGGCCGCGATTTTCGGCTATTTCGCCGGCATCATTTTAAACAAGGCCAAGGGCCGTGAGATGATCACCGGGATGGTCATGGGTTTTTTTTCTCGAACGGCCTGTACCAATTTGTCTTCTTGTTTTTGGTGGGCTCGCTGATCCCCTTTGAAAACTCGCGGCTGCGCATTTCCACAAGCCCGGGGGGGTTGAGAAACACAATTGACTTAAAGCTGATTAAAGGCTCTCTTGATAGCCTCATTGAAATCAAGGTGGGTTTCACGAAAATTCCCGTGATGACATTCGCGGTTATAGCGCTACTGGCCTTGGTACTCTGGGCCTTTTCCGCACCAAGCTGGGCCAGGAATTCAGGCGATCGGCCAGGATAGGCATGTTGCGGGAGTAGCGGGTATCAATGCGGACCGAAACAGGATCTTGGCCATCGTGTTTTCCACCGTTTTAGCCGCCTGGGGGGGCCAGATAACTTTTCTGCAAAACATCGGTACGCTTAATACCTATAACAGTCACGAGCAGGTGGGTACCTTCGCCATCGCCGCACTTTTGATAGGTGGTGCAACGGTAACTCGGGCCACGATCACCCAAGCCTTAATGGGAACTTTACTTTTCCATACCTTATTCGTTGTCTCGCCCATGGCAGGACAGACGATTTTTGGCAGCGCACAGGTGGGAGAATACTTTAGAGTCTTTATAGCCTATGGAATTATTGCCATCAGCTTAGCCCTTCACGCTTGGCAGGCAAAATCGTTAACCAGTGTTGGGGAGGTAGAAGATTTTTCAATTTAGTCTCTTCTATAGCAGGACTTATCTGCTGTGGTAACGAATACACCTTCGAACATAATGAATGGGCGGAGGGGGGGTCGGATACCGAAAAACTAGGAGAAAAATAGATCGCTGCCTAGTCTTTGTTGGTTATCCCGCCTTACTGGCGCGGGAAGAGCAAGCAGAAAAACCGGAGGTGCAAAAACTAAATGAAAAGAAGAATTCTTCTACTTACTGCTGTTGTGATGATTGCTGTTATGCTGTCGGGTTGCGCGTTGTGGCCGTTCGGTAAGGTTACCGTCACAGTTGAAACGCCGGAAGAGGTTACTTTAACCGGCGAGGAATTTGACGACGATGCATTCGAAGCTAAAAAAATGGTCGACAGTCACTTTGGAAGCAAGATATAATGTTGAGGGTTTGGGTGAACTGGTGTGGACCGCAGATGATGCAAAAGTCAAGGTCTTAGCTGAGCTGCTCAAGGAGAGCGAAGTAGAGGAAGTAGAGACCGCGAGCGCCGATAATGACGACGATGGTGGAAACGACGAGTCGGAGCCAACTGAAATAATTGTTGGACAGACAATTACCTTTAGAGTTAGATCCAAAGATCTAAAGATTACTGCAGAAAAACCCGAGGTAGAAGGAAAGTAAACTAAACAAGTAATCAACCCCCCCACACCCTCCGGTGTGGGGTTTTCACTCTTTCAAAGCCTAGTTTTTCTTGCTCTCATGGCAGTTAGAACGTTAGCTTTTAATTATCTAAATGATCATCGGGGGGCAGATAAACAATATATTTTAACCCGAACCCTTACCGTTGTCAACACTTTATTTGCATTCTTTCTTGTGTTGTGTTATGATTAATTTGACCGCATCCTAGTTAAGGACGCTGATGCGGTTTTTTTTCTATGATAGATCAGTTGAAAACGGAGGAACCTAAAGTGAAATTGCTTAATGAGCAGGTAAAACACGATATGTTTGGTAAGGGAAGCGTGGTTGAGTACACCGACTCATATATAGAAGTGGATTTTCAGGATGGGAAAAAGAAGTTTGTTTTTCCCGATGCCTTCGGAGAACACCTAATCCTGCAAAACAGCAAGATCGCTTCCCGGGTGGCCGCTTTGAAAAAGGAGATCATGAAAGAGCGCCACAAGGAAGAGCTGGAGCTGGAGCAGCAGAGGATGGAGGAGTATGCCAAGCAGCAGCGCCTCCTAGAGCGGGAGCGGCTTATGAGAAATCACAGGCTAACGCCCGTTTCGCAGGCCGTATTTGGGTAGAAGATGAGGAAGAAGAAGAGCAGGTCTTTACCGATTGGCGCGTGTTCACCAGCCTCAGGCAGAGCGGTGAACATGAAGGGCGGCCCAATCGCTTGGTGCGGCTGCACCAAAACAGCGGTTGTCTCATAACCGCCAGGGAAGCGGATGTTCCCGAGCAGGAACGGAGAATTCTGGGTGTTTTCATGGTGGAGGAAAATTTCATCGGCAAGTTGTGTGAAGATGGGTATATACCCGCCCATTCCAGGTTTAGATTGCGCTTAAGTGAAGAAGAATCGGAGAAACTCCGTTTTTGGACCTACTACCGCAATAAGCGTTACCCCACTAATACTACCTGGAACAGCGGCAGGCACCGTTACTTCGATAATATTTGGATGGCCCAGATCTTAAGGGACATCGCCGCCTTGAAAAAGGATGCTAAAGAGAAAAAAACTGCTGAAAGATTTTATAGAGCATTTCCTCTATCTAAATCAGCTAGAAGAGGGAGACTTGGGTGAACCCGACGGTGCATTGGTCAGGATGGCAGCGGCAAAAAAAAGCTAATTGATGAATTCTAGAACCCCCCCTATCCGTGTTTTGAGGCGGGATAGGGGTTTTTTTTCCGTTAAAGCGAATTTGCTGCAGGAGCCGCGGTGCACAAGATGAACTCTTACTTAAACAGTTAAATTGAGAACAGGAGTAGTTGCCATGAAAGAAGAATTTCGGGCGGATTTGCATGAATTAAGCAGAGTTGATAAGGTTATCGGCGTAATCAGCGGCAAGGGCGGTGTGGGCAAATCCCTTGTCACATCGCTGCTGGCGGTGGCCATGAACCGCAGAGGTTACAAAGTGGGCATTCTGGATGGTGACATAACGGGGGGGCCGTCTATTCCCAAGGGGGGGTTCGGCATAAACGGCAGGGCACCGTCTCATCCGCGGGGGGGTGTAAGCCCAATTTTAAGTAAAACGGGCATTGCGGTGATGTCCATTAATCTTCTGCTGGAGGATACCACCGATCCGGTGGTCTGGCGCGGGCCGTTAGTGGGTGGAGCGGTAAAGCAGTTTTGGACGGATGTGATCTGGGAGGATATTGATTACCTCTTTATAGACATGCCGCCGGGGACAGGCGATGTGCCCCCCCTGACTGTTTTTCAGTCTATTCCGGTCAACGGGATTGTGGTTGTGACCTCACCGCAGGAGTTGGTTGCCATGATTGTGGCCAAAGCGGTGAAAATGGCGGAAATGATGAAAATTCCCGTGCTGGGCCTAGTGGAAAACATGTCTTACTTTACTTGCCCCCCCGATTGCGGCAAAGCCCACCAAATTTTCGGTGAAAGCCATATCGATCAAATCGCCTTAAAGCATGGGCTGGCGGTGTTAGCTAAACTTCCGATGGATCCGGCCATCGCCAAGTCCGTTGATGCGGGCCGAGTGGAAGAGCTGGACAGCTACGGCTTAGAACGGGTTGTTGACTTTCTTAAATAAAAAAAACGGGGGGGAACGCGGAGTTCCCCGTTTTAATGTTTAGCCTTCTTTATAGCGGAGCCACCTTAGGATTTCTTTCGGTGTTGCCGTTTTACCGTACATAAGCATGCCCACTCTGAAGATTTTGGCTGCCATCTGGATCATGAGCCAAGCGGTGGCAAGCAGTATGGCTCCGGATGTAAGCGTTTGCCACAGAGGTAACGCCGTAAGCCCGCTGCGGAGCATCATAATGGCAGGGCTAGTAAAGGGGGGGAAGAAACTGGCAAAGATGGCTACCGTCCCATCAGGGTTGGAAATGACCGGGACTAAAACAGCATAGATAACATGGGCAGCATAATGACGAGTCCCTGTGAATTTCCGGCACTCTGGGCATCTTCCATCGTGGCACCCAAGGCTACAAAGATGGAGCTGAACAAAGATAACCCCCCCTAGGCTGAAAAGAGCAGAACCGGAAAGTTTATTCCGGCCAGCGCTTCAAGTACGGGAAATTCCAAGAAGTAAATGGCAATGGGCAGGCCTAGTGCGACCCAGACAACCATCTGGATGATGCCTAAAATAAAATGGCCAATAATCTTGCCCTGCATTAAAGCACCGGGCCGAATGGAGGAGAGGACTACCTCGGCCATGCGGTCCCTTTTTTTTCTTGCAGTGCGCTCAGCATGAGCATGCTGCCGGAAGATATGATTAGGATAAACACTAAGAGGGTAAAGACCGCGGAGGCGGCAATTTGTGCTCCGGGCAGATCCAGCTCTTTATCCATGGGCACCTGCGTGACCTGCGCCGGAGAGGTGAGGAAGATAAGCTGGTCCGGGCTAATTTCGGACATGGCCAGCCGCCTCTGCTGCAGAAAGGCCGTTAGGCCCGTTCTTACGGCACTTAGGCTTTCGGTATCGCGATCATTGAACATCAAGTCTATTTGCCCGGTGGACAAGAATTCAGGTGTCAGGTGAAAATAACCGCTGACCTTATCTTTCCTTACTTTTTCATCGATTGAGGCGGCGTCACTATGGTGCACAAGGCTGATGTTTTCGGGCAGCAGTGTCTGCAGCGCAGCCGTACCCTCTATTCTATCAATCAAGTAATATGTAACAGAGGCGGGTTGGTTCCAGCGTTCCAAGATGTGCGGCGCCCCACCGAAGAGGGCCATCAACAGAGGTGTGAGCAGTAGGCCCAAAATGAATTGTTTGTTCGTAACATTGCGCATAACTTCCCAGCTGGCAATTTTCCAGACACTACGCAACTTCGGCACCCCCTTGGGCAATTTTAACAAAGATGTCATGCAGCGAAGGGCGGCTGATACTCATCTCCCTGATCTCGAGAGTTGCGGGCAGCTGCTGCAAAAAGTCCGTGGGCCGGACCCCCCCCTCTTTCAGGGTGAAATTGTAGCGTCCTTCGTTGAACTGTTCGTAATTCTCCACAAGGCCCGTTGCGAGAATGGCGGTGGGGGCTGTGGATGATAATAGATTTACCTTGAAGTTGCCGTAGCGCTCTCTAATGGACTGGAGATCCCCTTTAACCACCTCTCGGCCTCGGTGAATTAGAAAAATATCATCACAGACTTCTTCTACCATGTTCATCTGGTGGCTTGATAAAAGAACGGTTGCGCCCGCATCGGCCAGGGCGCGGACCTCTTTTTTTTGAATTGGTCCTGGCTGACCGGATCTAAACCGGTAAAGGGCTCGTCCAGCACAATAAAGCGCGGTTCGTGGAGTACGGCCGCGGTAAACTGAACTTTTTGCGCCATGCCCTTCGAAAGGGTCTCGATTTTTTTTATCGGCATAATCTTCCAGATCAAACTTGCGCAGCCAGTTTAGGGCTCTTTTTTTTGCTTCTGCTTTGGGTACGTTCTTTAAGCCCGCCAAAAAGAGTAGAACGGTCATTACCTTGGCTTCTTTGTACAAACCTCGTTCTTCGGGCAAATAGCCTATCGTCTCCAGCGGAATTCCGCTGGTGCGCACACCCCCCTATCGGTAAATAGGACTTGTCCCCCCCGTCGGGGGCGGTAATGCCCATAACCATCCGTATGATAGTTGTTTTACCTGCGCCGTTGGGGCCCAGTACCCCCCCAAGATTTTCCCCCCCTGGGGGGCCTGAAAGAGACATTGTCAACAACTGTGGCAGTGCCGTAGGTTTTGTGGATTCCTTCAACCTGTAGACCATCCATATGTAAGTTTTCCCCCCCTTTCGTATTCTGTTTAGAATTATAGCATAGATAAGGAGGGGGATTGTGAAATATTTACAAACTTGGCGGACAAAAAGGCCGGATCAGATGACCCGGCCGCTGCGAATTTGACCGTTTAAAACCAATAAACGACTGTGACCTTAGCTGTGATCTCAATTTCACCAGGAGTAATGCTTGTTTCCGCTTCTTTCCCGAAAGCCGCGGCCCGCATAACCATCGTATCCTGTAGGGCAACATAGCTGCCGTAGTCTTCGTTAAGCGAGAATATGCCGTGCAGCGTAATTCCGGCGCTTTCTGCCATGGCCTCCGCTTTCATTTTGGCCTGTTTAACTGCGTTTTGCAGAGCCTGCAGTTGGAGTTCTTGCTTGTCGGCAAGATCAAAACTGATTCCCTGCACTTGGTTGGCGCCTGCCTTTACTGCGGCATCCACAATTTGCCCGACTCGGTCTAGGTCCTTAGTGATGATTGTAATTCTATTTTGGACCTGGTAGGTAGTGATGGTCTTCTCCTCCGGCGTATTTCTGTTCACTACCTGATTGTAGCTGTAAATATTAAAACCACTTGTACTGATTTCGCCTTCAGTTAACCCCCCCAGAGCTTTGAGGGCGGCCATCACCTTGGCCATACGTTCCGCATTTTCCGCCGCGGCTACCTCCGCGGAGGGGTTAGATGTCTCAACGCCTAAAGTGATATGGGCGGTATCGGGTGCGGCACTGATAACCGCATTGCCTGTTACCGTCAGGCGTCTGTTTTCCGGTATAGATGCTGCCGAAACACTGATTCCAGTCACTGCCAATCCCAGAACTAACACAACGGAAGAATAGCTTTTCTCAATTTGTTTAACATTGTATCTTCCTCCTATTTTTCCACCGTAATTCTTTGTTCTCCGCTGATCGCATAAAGACCATCTTCTTTTTGTAAAACCCCCCCTGCACAATCAGGCGGTATGTGCCCGGGTCAGCCGGGGCGTTCAGCGTTAGGACAGAGTCCCCCCCACTAAATCCGCCGCAGCTAACGGGTGTTCCGCCTGCAGCTCCTCGCCCCCCCTTCCGCTGTATTTACCCGCCAGATTGCCAGGCGGGGGGGCGGTTGGGTAGTTTCGGATTCCGCGAGGAGCAGTCGCAGATCCAGAGCGATTTCAATCCGTTCCCCCCCTCCCTGGACATGCAGCGCTTCATCGGGCATGAGTGCGGTGAAGGTTTGCATGCGCGGTGCAAATTTCGGTTCGGGCACCGCAGGGGGCGGTAAATTCATGCGTAAGGCCAAAGCGAGCAAAAGTGCCGCTGCTGTACCAAGCCACAGGGGGGGCCTTTTTTTTGCCACCAGGATTTGCGCGGCTGTAATTTGGCCGCAATGTTTTCCCAAACTCGGTCAGCAGAGCCGTTCCAGGTGCTATTTTGTTCCAATGCCTCTATGATTTGTTCATCTAAGGCCATTTTAGCTGCCCCCCCTTCCAATTCGGTAATTTGTCGTTTCAGCCGCTGCCGGGCGGTGTACAGGCGAGATTTTATCGTTGATACGGGAAGCCCCCCCAGCACCTCCGCGGTTTCTGCTTCAGTCAGCCCCCCGAAACATACTTCAGCAAAAGGGGGGGCAGGCGGTGGTTGTCATCCAGCTCGTTGATGGCCGCAAAAAGGGCATCGAGCTTTTCTTTTTCCAAAAGATGCTCTTCCGGGGCAAAGGTGCGGTGCGGGTTCTCCAACTCCAAGTCAAAGGGCAGTTCCCCCGCGCTGTATGCGCCCCTTAGTTCGCTTCGCCTTATTGACCACAATCCGGGTAAACCAGGGCTGAAACGGCCTGCCGTCCTGAAAGGAGCGGAGGGAGCGAAACGCCTGCAAGAAGGCCTCTTGAACCGCATCTTCCGCGGTTGCCCAGTTGCGGGTGACAAGATAGGCCAGCCGTACCGCGCTATCCACGTGGCGGCGGAAAATGGCCTCCATGGCATCTTGAGCACCCTGTTTGGCCAGCGTAATTAACTGCTGTTCTGTACGGTCCAGGCTGATCCCCCCCTTTACCCTTTCAATTTATATATCCTTCGAGGCTAGCAAAAGTTTATGATTCGCCAAAGTTTCTTTCTGCAAACTTTTTCCAATCCCCCCCTCTAAAGCAGTACTAATTCCCGATTTCGGCCCGGGCAGGAAAGATTTGGTTAACACAGAATAGAGTAATGTAATACGAAAAGGGAGGCGTGCTCATGAAAAAGATAGCGATTGTAAGTTTCACAGGTGAAATGCCTTGTTTTGTCCATGTTCTACTCAATGTTTGGAACTACCATGAACGGGGGGGTACGAAGCGGCTTTGATTATTGAAGGCGCTTCAGCAGCCAGGCTGGCCGATATTGGCAGCACACCGCAGGCCGGGTTGTGGGAAAAAAATAAAACAGGCGGGACTTGTCAAATCAGTTTGTAAAGCGTGCGCTGCCCAAATGGGTACGCTGGACTTGGCTGAAGGCCAGGGCTTACCCATAGATGCCGCTTTAGCGGGTCATTCCGACTTAGAGGCCTTTACGGCACAGGGCTTCCAAATCATTTTGTTCTAATAGCGGGGTAGGTGGTACTCTGTGAGTGAAAATATGCAGAAGATACAAGAAGCAAGGCAAGCTGCTCGTCGAACGCTCACTCTGCTTGACGAGGCAAAGCAGCAGCTGAGCAGCGCTCGCAATTGGGGGGGTATTTATGATCTACTGGGCGGTAAGTTTTTCACAAGCCTGATCAAGCATGATAAGATCGATAAGGCGGAGCGTCTGTTGCGGCAGGCGCAGGAAAGCCTGCATCTACTGCAGAAAAAGTGGGGGGGGATGTGGACTTTAGCCTGCAGCCTGCGCTGCAGATCTCCGATTTGGAGCGGTTTATGGACATTGCCTTGGACAACATCATCTCCGATTGGATGGTTCAGAGCAAAATTCAAAGCCGCCTGCAGGATCTAGAAAGGATAGCTGTGCAGGTGCGCCGTTTGTCAGATAGGCTGGAACACCTAGAGCGGGAGGTCATGTGATGCAGGCAGAGGATGTGGATTGGAACGCCTTGTGCTTAGAGTTGGAAAGGGCGGCCGATACAGCAAGGGCGGCGGGGATGGCCGCTTATATGCGGGGCAAATTCGTCTTTTTGGGTATCGCTACGCCGCAGAGGCGTAAGATCTGCCGGCCGTTTTTTTCGCGAGGCGAAGCAAAAAGAAACCATTGATTGGGCCTTTGTGGCCTTCTGTTGGGAGCAGGCGCCGCGGGAATATCAATATGCTGCGGTAGATTACTTGCGCACTCTTAAACAGTTTTTGGCCTTTGATGATTTGCGTGAACTTCAGAACCTGATTCAGGCCAAATCTTGGTGGGACACTGTGGATAGCTTAAGCGGGCTTGTGGGCCATCTCGGCCTACAGTACCCGGGTGTTGATCAAGTCATGCTGGAGTGGAGCGGTGCGGAGGATATTTGGCTGAGGCGCACCGCAATTATTCACCAGCTTGCGCGTAAAGAACGCCTGAACACGGTGCTGCTGGAAAAGATTCTGAGCAATAACCTGGCGCAAACAGAGTTTTTTTATCAATAAAGCGATTGGCTGGATCTTAAGGGATTACAGCAAGACGGATCCCCCCCGGTGGGTGCAAGTCTTCATCGAAGAAAACAAACAGCGGATGGCAGCCTTAAGCATACGCGAGGCCAGCAAATACCTGGATTGAACGCGGCCTTAGAATTCCGCCCATTGGAAGGATTGCTCATGCAGATGTAGAAGTGAAAAAAGACGCGCTTAGCGCACTAGGGCATCTACCGGCTAATACCGAAACGTACATCAGATTAGTTGATGATGAATGCGGGGGGTGGCACTGTGAGGGGGGGTTTTATCAGCAGAATTTATATTCTCGGACTGGCCTTTATTGCTATTGTAGCTTTGACCACGTTTGCAAGCCACTCTTATTACAAGGCTTCCCTTGAACAAGAAATGCAGCGCAATATTGATTTCAAATTAGAAAATATTGTGGAGAAGATCTCCGGTGAACTACTCCATGTGGAAAGCATTCTTGATGCCGCTGAGATCGTTGTGGAATTGGAAAAAGACAACGATGATCAAATACTGGAATTTTTTCGGCAGACATTGGCGCAAAACAGTTCTCTGATCTCCATTTACTTGGGTACCCCCCCGGATAACAAAACGATTTACGCTGACGATTGGATGCCGCCGGCTGATCTTATTGTACCCAGTCGGCCTTGGTATGTGGCTGCAGTTGAAAAACGGGACCTGATTTCACAGCGCCCTACCCGATGCGGCGGCGGATCGCCTGGTGGTGACCATGGCCAAACCCGTTTATGAGGACGGCAGGCTTTGGGCGTCGTGGGCGTTGACAAGTCTTTGGAGGCAATCATCGCGCTTTTAGACAGAGAAAAGGCCTCCGAGCGGGGGCATTCCTTTTTCTTTACGGGGGGGACGGCGAGATTGTCGTACACTCCGAGGAAGGCTATGAAGAGCCTGAATTAACCAACCTTTGTTCTGTGCTTGACTGTGGGCTGTTGGCGCAGCCGCGGGGGGTTGTGCGCACGATTTTGCATGGCCGGGACGGGTATTTGCGCTGGGAAGCCCTGGAAAATTTGCAGCTGATTGTGGGTACATTTGCGCCGTTGGATGATTTTATCGATCGCCGCGCTTTTAATGTGCAGATGATTGCGGTTACGCTAGCAACCTCCATAGTGGTCTTTTGTTTGTTATTTGTCTTCCAAAGAACATATATTATTAAGCCGATTAGGGATTTGGATCGCGATGTTATGGCCATTTCGGTCGACGATCTTAGTTACCGCCTGGCAATTGATGAGACCCATGCTTTTCCCGCGTTAAGGCAGACAATCAACAATACACTGGCCAAAACGCAAGAGCATTTCGAGAATGTTATGTATCAGCAGGAAGAATTGGGGGCCGCCTATGCCCAGCTGGTGGCACATGAAAAGCAGCTTCAGACCCAATATGATGAGATCAAGCATCAGGAAGCGCGAATTCGGTTCTTAGCCGATCATGATCCTTTGACGGGCTTGTTAAACCGCCGAAAATTTACGGAAGATGTGGAACGTGCCATGGACGAAGGGGGGGGCAGCGGTGCGGTTTTAATGCTTGATGTTGATAACTTTAAAGTGATCAATGATACACAGGGACATGTTTATGGGGGGGATAAAGTGCTGCAGTTTGTGGCGGGTGTCTTAGAAGACAACCCACGGCAGGATGTGACCGCCTATCGTTTTGCCGCTGATAAATTTTGGTTCATATCAAGGGTGAAAGCGAGCCCGCAGAGATAACCCGCTGCATTAACGCAATTGTGGCCAGTATGCACGGAATTCGCATCATTGACGGTAAACGGGCCCATATTACGGCGAGTATCGGGGGGGTTGTTCGCTACCCCCCTTCCACGGGACTACCGTTGAGGAACTTTTGATTAAGGTAGATATCGCCCTGCACAACGCCAAGAATGCGGGCAAAAATCGCGCTCTGTTTTTTTGAAGAAAACATGGCAGCTACCTTCAGCCAAAAGGTGCATATAGAGCAGATGCTGGTGGAAGCACTGCAAGTCTTGAATTTTAAATTGCTGTATCAGCCCATTATCAACGCGCATACGGGCGAAACTTCCTATTTTGAAGCCTGATCAGAATTAAGGGGGGGAAACCATGTCCCCTTCAGTTTTTATCGCCGTGGCGGAAGAGTCCAACTTAATTTTGCCCATTGGTCGTTGGGTCATGGAAGAGGCCATCAGCCAATTGATAAAATGGCAGCGGGCGGGCAAAAAGGTCACACCCATTTCAATTAATCTTTCAACCAAGCAGTTTTACGACGATGGGCTGGTGGACTTTCTAGAAAAGCAGTTGGCCCGGTACGATCTTGAACCGACGCTTTTGGAGATGGAAATCACCGAGACCGTTTTAATCGGCAATCCGGAGGAAGCGCTGGAGATCATTAAACGGATGAAAGAATTAGGGGGTGAGAATATCGCTGGATGATTTCGGCACCGGATATTCTTCCATAAACTATATTACACGGATGCCCGTAGATCGGATTAAGCTTGATCGCAATATGACGGAGAAACTAGGTGAAAACATTGCTGTAATGGAGGGTTTGGTGGCCATAGCCCACGGATTGGGCATGGATGTGGTGGGAGAAGGTGTAGAAACTCTGGAAGAGGCGCGGCTGCTTAAGGAAGTGGGCTGCGATTATCTGCAGGGGTTCTTGTTCTCAGTCCCCCCCGTGGGGCCCGCTGAGGCCGGGGAATTAATAGGGGGGGCGAGTTTTGAGCAGTTTATTAAATTTGACCTTTAGCCGTTATCCGGCGAGGTTTAGGATGGAAGGGAATATTCAATGGCAAATCATGAGAAATTAAATGAACAATTGGCGGGCGGCGTGATCATGGATGTGGTGGACGCCAAGCAAGCGAAGATCGCCGAAAAGAGCGGCGCAGTTGCAGTTATGGCCCTAGAAAGGGTACCGGCCGACATCAGAAAAGAAGACGGGGGTGGCCAGAATGTCCGATCCCCCCCGTTTGATAGAAGAGATTATGGAAGCGGTATCCATTCCGGTCATGGCCAAGGTCAGAATCGGCCACTTTGTCGAGGCTCAGATTATCGAGGCCTTAGGCGTGGATTATATTGATGAAAGCGAAGTCTTGACGCTGGCGGACGATGTCTTTCATATTGATAAAAAGGCCTTTAAGACGCCCTTTGTCTGCGGTGCACGTAATTTAGGCGAGGCTCTGCGGCGGATTGGCGAGGGGGCTGCCATGATCAGGACAAAGGGCGAGGCGGGCACGGGCAATGTGTAGAAGCGGTAAGGCATATGCGCACCGTCATGGCGGAAATCCGCCGTTTGTCCAATCTGCCCAAGGAAGAAATAATGACCGCTGCCAAACAGATGGGCGCACCCTACGATCTGGTTTTGGCCGTTGCAGAAACGGGTAAACTACCCGTGCTCAATTTTGCCGCGGGCGGGATTGCCACGCCGGCAGATGCCGCTTTAATGATGCAGCTGGGCTGTGACGGTGTTTTTGTGGGCTCGGGCATCTTTAAATCGGAAAATCCCGCCAAGATGGCTGAGGCGATAGTGCAAGCTGCTAAGAATTATGATCAACCGGGCGTGCTCTTGGAAATATCTCGGGGGGGCTGGGTGCCGCCATGGCGGGCCTGGAAATCGAGACTATACCTACAGAAAGTAGATTTTCTGAGAGATAATTACGAAAAGACTTGATAAAAAGATAACTTGACAAGGAAAACCGCTTCGCATATACTGAATGCAATATAAAAATGCAGTGACCGAAAACTAGTAGCAGCTGTAAGGGCCCTTCAGAGAGCTTCTGTGCGGTGAGAAAGAAGTGGGGGGGCGTGAAACTGTGAATTCCTTTCGATAGCAGCGCACTGAACGGTTTGCCCACTGGGCGGGCCCTGTAGGCTGTGCCGGAATCCCACCGTTAAAGCGGAGAAGCGATGATGGTCGCTTGCTGAGGCTGCCGCAGGACTGCAGCGAAAACAAGGTGGTACCGCGAGATAAATGGCTCGCCCCCCCTGTTATGGGGGGGCGGGCTTTTCATATTAAATGGGAATTGCAGGGAGGAATCAGAATGGTAAAAAAAACGTCGGTTATCAAGTATCGTGTTGTATGTGGGATTATTCTTAGTATTATTCACCCGGGGGGGCGGCTGCGCTTCGGCCGCGGACCGGATGCCCGTGATCGGAATTATCCAATACGTGGAACATCAAGCCTTAGATGCGGCTCGAGAAGGGTTTTGGCTGCGCTGGCGGACAGCGGATACAAAGAAGGCGAGACTGTTCTGATTGACTATCAAAACGCGCAAGGCGATGCCTCTAATTTATCCACCATCGGCGATCGCTTTGTTGGCAAAAAGGTTGATCTAATCCTAGCTATCGCCACACCTGCCGCCCAGTCCATCGCGGGTAAAACAGCCGAAATTCCTATTTTAGGCACGGCGATTACCGATTATGTAGTGGCTAGGCTGGTGGACTCTAACGAACGGCCCGGCGGGAATGTGAGCGGAACATCTGATCTGAACCCGGTCCGGGAGCAGATCGGGCTAATTACCAGTCTCGTTCCCCACCTACGGACAATTGGGGGGGTTTTGTATACATCCAGTGAGGATAATTCGGTTTTACAGGCACGGCTAGCCAAAGAAACAATTGAAAAGCTGGGCTTAGAATATGTGGAGGTGACCGTTTCTAATTCCAATGAGGTGCAGCAGGCGGCACAATCCATAGCCAGACGGGTGGATGCGATTTATATTCCTACCGACAACATCCTGGCTTCTGCCATGCCGATTGTGCATGGGGGGGTAACATCTCGCTCTAAAACCCCCGTTATCCCGGGTGAAGCGGGGGGGATGGCCGAGGCCGGAGGGGGGGTGGCCACTTTAGCCATCAACTATCGTGATTTAGGTCATCAAACCGGCCTAATGGCAGTCAGGGTGCTGCAGGGTGAAGAGCCGGCCGTTATGCCCATTGAAGGGGGCGTCCGGATTTGAATATTTTATTAACGGAGCGGTGGCCGCGGAAATCGGGTTAGAGATCCCCCCCGCCGAGCTGGAACAGTATGTGCGCTGGGGCGATAACAACTAGACCATTAGGGAAGAAGTGAATGCTATGCTGCAAATTATTCTGGGTGCGATTATGCTGGGCTTATTGTGGGCTTTGATGACAATGGGGTCTATATGACGTATCGCATTCTAAATATAGCTGATTTAACTGTGGAGGGGACAATCGCCATGGGTGCCGCCATTGCCGCTAGGGGTATTTATTCAGGTTTAGACCCTTATGCGGCCACGCTGCTTGCAGTTTGTGGCGGCGCGGTCGCGGGTCTTGTAACTGGTGTAATGCACACCCGTTTGAAAATTCCGGCTCTTCTTTCCGGTATTTTGACCATGATCGGGCTTTATTCCATTAATCTGCGTATTATGGGCAAGGCCAATTTATCGCTGCTGCGTATGGATACCGTTTATACATTGTTTAACACCTCAGTTTTGGGTGAACTTGATTTGCTCAGTAATTCGCCTATTTCCAGAACGGTGCCCATCATCGCCCTGGCAGCGCTCAGTGTTACCGGAGTTATTATTGTGCTGTACTGGTTCTTTGGCACCGAAATCGGGTTTGCCCTGCGGGCCACGGGTGATAATCCCCCCCAAATGTCACGGGCCCAGGGGATTGATACTAATAAAATGATTGTGTTGGGCTTGATGATCAGCAACGGGCTGGTGGCCTTGAGCGGGGCTTTAATCGCTCAACAGCAGGCCTATGCGGATGTGCAGATGGGTACCGGTTCTATTGTAATCGGCCTTGCTTCTGTGATCATAGATGAGGTGTTGTTTGGCAAAAATACCTTTTTACAGAGGCTGATCGCACTCGTTTTGGGCGCGATTACCTACCGCATTATTATTGCTTTAGTATTGGAGATGGGTATGCCCGCCCAGGACCTAAAACTATTCACTGCAATTACGGTGGCGGCCGCCTTAGCGCTGCCCGTTTTCAAATCATATCTCAGGCCGCTGCAAAAAAAAGAAGCGGGGTGGTTTCGTAATGCTGTCCATCAAGGGAATAGAGAAAACGTTTAATCGGGGAACGGTGAATGAAAAAAAAGCCCTGCGCGACCTCCATCTCCATTTGCGCCGAGGCGATTATGTGACTGTCATTGGAGGCAACGGGTCAGGCAAGTCCACGCTTTTAAACTGCATTTGCGGTACGTATGAGGTGGATAGCGGTTCAATCGTTGTGGATGAACAGGATATGGGCACATATCCGGAACACAAAAGGGCCGAATTTTTGGGCCGTGTTTTTCAAGATCCGATGCAGGGAACTTCCGCTAAGATGAGTATTGCCGAGAACCTGGCTTTAGCTAACCGCAGAGGGGTTAGGCGCGGGCTTAGGCGGGGCATTAAAGGTGGGAAGGAACGGGAGTTTTTCCGGCGATCCTTAAAGGGCCTCGGTTTAGGCCTCGAAGAGCGTATGGGCACCGAGGCGGGCCTACTTTCGGGTGGACAGCGCCAGGCGCTCACCCTTTTAATGGCAGTATTAAAACAGCCCAAACTGCTGCTTCTTGATGAGCACACCGCCGCCCTCGATCCCCGCACAGCGGTTCAGGTACTGGAATTAACGGACAGAATGATTAAAGACAACGGACTGACTGCGTTAATGGTCACACATAATATGCATGATGCCATTAAGTACGGAGATCGCCTGATCATGATGCATGCCGGCGCCATTGCGCTTGATATTGCGGGTGAGGAAAAGCGAAGGTTGACCGTTGAGTATCTTCTGCAGAGATTCACTCAGGCCAGCGGCGCGGAGTTTTCCCAGGATCGGGCACTGTTAGCCTAGGAAAATTGATGCTTGACAGCTGATGCTAAATGTTTTAAACTAGAAAAAAATATGAAAAGGCTGAGACCAAGAACTAGTAGCGATGCAGCATACCCTTTCAGAGAGGCTTTTGGCTGGTGAGAAAAAGCAGGGGGGGGCGGGCTTCGTGAATACATCTTGAGAGCTGCACACCGAAAGGGGGGGCATCGGCGTCAACCCAAGTAGGCTGTGACGGAGTCCACCCGTTATATTATGGAGAAGCAATGATGGTTGCTTACTGAGGTTGTGGCATCTTCCAACGAAGACAAGGTGGTACCGCGAACAATAAAATTCGCCCCTGTTATACAGGAGGCGTTTTTTTGTTTTCAACCCGGCAGCCAAGCTAACAAACGAGGGGGGGCAGGAAAGATGAAAAGGTTTATCGTATTATTTGTTGCAGCAGCGCTATTAATTGGCCTGCAGGGGGGGCATCGGCCGCGGAAATGAAAGTAGGCATCATTCAATATGTGGAGCATTTGGCGCTCGATTCGGCCAGGCAAGGTTTTTTTGGCCGCTCTGGCTGATAGTGGATTAGAACCGGGGGGGAAAAATATTATTGTGGATTACCAAAACGCACAGGGCGATGCGGCCAATCTTTCCACTATAGGCGATCGTTTCCTTGCCAAACAGGTGGATCTCATTTTGGCCATTGCTACACCCGCGGCACAGTCAGTGGCGGCCAAGACGGGCACGATTCCCATTCTGGGCACCGCTGTCACCGATTATGTTTCGGCTCGGCTTGTCTTCAGTAACGAAAATCCCGGCACTAATGTGAGCGGGACATCTGATCTAAACCCCCCCATCGAGGAGCAGATCTCCCTATTGAAGCAGTTGGTCCCCCACGCCCAAACGGTGGGGGGGCTGTTGTACACTTCCAGCGAAGATAATTCGGTGCTGCAGGCAGGTATAGCCAAACGGGCCATTGCAGAGCGGGGGGGGCTGAAATATTACGAAATAACAATTACCAATTCTAACGAGGTGCAGCAGGCAGTGCAGTCATTAGTCCAGAAGGTGGATGCAATCTACGTGCCTACGGACAACGTAGTTTCCGCTTCCATGCCCATCGTTTACGGGGCGGCGGTGCAAGCGCAAGTCCCGGTGATTTGCGGCGAGGGCAATCAGGTTCTCAACGGCGGCTTGGCCACCTTGGGCATCAACTACGAAAAACTGGGGGGGTACCAAACGGGTTTGATGGCGGTTAGGGTTTTGCGGGGGGGGAAGATGTGGCTGCAATGCCCATCGAAACGGCCGGGGGGGATTTCGAGTATCTCATTAATGGGACAGTTGCCGCGGAATTAGGCATCCTAATACCGGATGAGCTTTTGGAATACGCAACTGAGATAGAAATGGAATAAAGAGAGGGGGGGAACGGTGTGGATTTAATTATTCGCAGGGCTAAATTAAGGGGGGGCAGGGTTGGGCTGTGGGATCTAGCTATCAAAAATGGGTGTTTCGCGCAGATTAAAGCCCATATGCCGAGAAACGGCCGCGATGAACTGGACGCGGGGGGGGAAATCTTGTCATCCCCCCTTTGTGGAATCCCATGTCCATCTCGACAGCGCCTTACAGGCGGGTAAACCTCGCTTTAATGACAGCGGGACCCTGCTTGAGGCAATCGAAATTTGGGGGGGGAACGGCGTGCGGGATTGAGTAAGCAGCAAGTTAAACAGGCGGCTCGTAAAACTATTCTATGGGAGATTGCCAACGGTGTTTTGCGCATTCGCACCCACGCCGATTCGACCGATCCCGATTTAATAACAATCGAGGCGCTTTTGGAGCTGAAAAAAAAGAATTGGCCGAGTATGTTGATTTACAGGTGGTCGCTTTTCCCCCCCAAGATGGCATCTTTTCCACATCGGGTGGAGCGCGGTCTTTGGTGCGGGCGGTTGAGGCGGGTGTAGATGTGATTGGTGGCATACCGCAGCAGGAGTTGACAAGGGAAGACGGCATTCGTTCTGTGGAATATGTTTTCGAGCTTGCCCAAAAACACGGCAAATTGGTGGATATTCACACAGATGAGACGGGAGATGATCAATCCCGCTTCGCTGAAGTGATAGCGAAAGAAACGATCGTCAACGGCATGGAGGGGCTAGTGACGGCGAGCCACACAACCGCGATGCATAATTATCATAACGATTATGCGGCTAAGCTGATTGGGCTTTTGCGGCGGGCTGATGTGAACATAGTGACCAATCCCGGATCCAATCTACTTCTGCAAAACAGATTGGACGATTATCCCAAGGGCCGGGGCCACACCAGGTTGATCAGCTGCTGGCCGCGGGGGGTAAATGTGAGCGTTGGCAATGACAATATTATGGATCCTTTCGGCCCGTTCGGCAAAGGCAGCATGCTCCAATCGGCCCATCTACTGATTCACACCGCCCATCTCAGCGGACGGCCGCAGATGGATCAAGTTTTTGATATGATCACTACTAATGGGGCGCGCACTCTGCATCTCAACGATTACGGCATTGAGGAGGGAAATTCGGCGGACTGTGTGATTCTCGATGCGGCAGATGAATATGAGGCCCTGCGCTTAACAAGTGAATGTCTATACGTAATTCGCAGAGGCAAGATCATCGCCTGCAGTACACCGACCAGGCGGGAAGTACGCCTAGCCGGCGGGGCAGTGACGGTGGATTTTAAAATTTAAGCCTGGATTCTTGGGTCCATAATATCTCTAAAGGCATCACCGATTAGATTCCAGGAGAGTACAAACAGGATAATGGCGAGACCGGGCCAGACCACCGTGTACCAGTACTTGAGGGGGGGCTCACCGGGCGAGCCGAGCACCCAGTTGCGGGCAAAGCTGATCATCTGGCCCCCCCAATCGGCATACCCCCCCTCGGGGGGGCGCCTAAACCCAAAAAGCTCAGCGTAGAGGCGGTTACAACGATGGAGCCCATGTTCATGGAAGCCTGGATCAGAACGGGAAATATGGTGTTGGGTAGGATGTGTTTGACTAAAATCGCGGGGTGAGAAACACCTCCGGCCTTGGCCGCCATAATGTACTCATCCTGCTTGACCTGTAGTACATTGCCTCTGATCAGGCGGGCGTACCCTGTCCAGCGAAACAAAATCAGGGCGATGATCACCTTGTCTAAACCCCGGCCTAAAACGGCCGTGATCACAATGGCCGCGATCAAAAACGGGAAACTCATGAAAATGTCCGCAAAGCGCATCACGATCTCGTCAAACTTGCCGCCCACATAGGCGCTTACCGAACCGATGAAGATTCCGATGGTGCATGATGCTCCAATGACGATCAAACCCACCTGAAATGCTGTTCTTGTTCCCCCAAATAATGCCGTAGAAAACATCATATTTGCCCTGGGTAAGGCCCATGGGATGCTCCTTGGTGGGCGGGGGGGCGGGTTCTGAACCCCAGCCATAACGGGGGGGCACTCGGTAGGGCTCTCTTTTGTAATTTTCGGGCGTGGGTGCAATCCAGGGGGGGCAAAGATGGCAATGATCACAAATCCCAAAAGCAGAAGCAGCCCGACTACGGATAGGGGGTTACGCAGTAGTTTTTCATTATCATAGCACTATCACTCCAATCTCACCCTGGGATCAATCACAGCATAAAGGACGTCCACCACTAAGTTGGTAAGGACTAAAAGCAGGCCGTAGAACAGTGTCGTGCCTAAAATCAAGGTGTAATCCAGCTGCTGCGCCCCCCTGTGGCAGTCAACAGGCCAATTCCCTTATAGTTGAAAACGGTCTCTACGATTACAACCCCCCCGCCCAGCAGGCCTAAAACCATGGAGCCGGAAACAGTTGTGACCGGGATCATGGCATTGCGGCGCACATGCCGGTTCATCACAACCCGTTCCGTCAAACCCTTGGCACGGGCGGTGCGCACATAATCTTTGTTCATTACTTCTAACATGCTGGAACGAGTTATTCTTAAAAGAAAGGCCCACCATAAATAAGCGAGGGTAATCACGGGCGCCACTAAATGGCGCAGCGCATCCCAGAAAATATCCAGCCTGCCGTTGAGCAGTGCATCAAGCGTATTCATACCGGTATACCTGGTAAAGTCACCGGTAAGCACTTCAATATCGGCCCAGATGGATAAGCGTCCCGGCGGAAACCAGCCCAACACACCGTAGAAGATCATCAGCATGATTAGGCCGAAGACAAAATCCGGCAGCGACCAACCCACAATGGCGAAGGTTCGCGTAATGTGGTCCAGCGGTTTGTTATAGTGTTTGGCGGAGATGGTGCCGAGCCAAATCCCGCCCAGTACCACCGGGATGACCGCAAAGAGTGCTAATTCAATTGTGGCCGGAAATCGTTTGGCAATCGCTTCCGTAACATGCATCGATGCTGAGACTGAATAGCCCAGATCACCTTTGAGTACATTTTTCATCCAGTTGACGTAGCGAATATGCGGCGGTTGATCCAAACCATATTTGCGGACCAGATCATCAAGGCTTTGATTCTTGAGTTCTTCGGGGGCTTTTGATATACGTGCTCACCAGTTGGTAAGGGGAAAGAAAGGACATGACAATAAAGACTAACAGTGTCACCCCCCCGATTAATACTATAGGTAGAAACAGCAAGCGCCTTGCGATATAGGTTAACATGTTCATACTCCTTAACTGACAGAATAACGTGAGCAGGACTGCCGGGCAGCCCTACTCACCACAAGCGGATTGCTACCCCCCCGGGTGTCTCACCCCAGGATTATTTCTTTTCTTTGTAGACTTCATAGAAGTCGTAACTTGCACTATAGGCGGGGGGGCAGTAGACATAGTTTTGTACCCAATCACCCATAATACGGTGCGTTGTGGGCTCCATATAGGGCATGGAGATGGCCTGCTCTACATAGCGTTTTTGCAGTTCGTAGTAGATGGCTTCCCGCTCTTCGGGGGGGTCGGTGGCCTTGATGCCCGCATTAACGAGCTCGTCAAATTCCTTCTTAGCCAGGTCGATCAAACCCTGTCCGCAGTAGCCGGCGAATGTTCCGGTGGAGTGCATAAAGGGTACCGCAAAGTTATGCGTATCGGGGGAAGTCCGCCAGCCAGCCCATGACAAACACAGGCAAAGAGGCGGTGCGCAGCTTGTCTAGCACTGTTGCCCATTCCAAACCAACAACATTGACTTTGAATTTGGGGTTGATGCTTTCAATGTTGTATTCCAGGATTTCCAGGGCAGTTTTGCGGTCTTGGTTGGGAGTATTATAAACGATCCCTACTTCAAAACCTTTTTCCCACAGCTCTCCGCCGAAAGCCTTCCTGAAGTGCTCTTCCGCTTTTGCCAAATTGTGCTCGAAATATTCCTGATCGGGATTCACGTAGGGCAGAATCTGCGGAATCGGGCCTAGGGGGGGCAGTTCTCCCGCGCCTTTGGCAACTTCGTTCCGATATGCTTGATAGTCAAAGGCGTAGTTAAACCCTTTACGGACATCAATATCGGCGAAGAAATCACTGGGGGGATACCTTTACCGTCAAGTTTTCCGCTGCCCACCAGATCTTCGTTTCCTTGAACGGGAATGGTGAAGCTGTAGAACAACACGGTATTGGTCATCTGCGGTAGATCTTCCACGAGAACCACGCCGGGCAGATTGCGTACCTGATCAAGATCCTTTTGGGGCAGGTAGATGGCATCCGCATCACCGGCACGCAGCATCAGGATCCGGGTTGCATCTTCATCGATATACTTGATGAAGGCCGTTTTGATTTGGGCAGGCCCGCGCCAGTAATCTTCAAAACGTTCGAAGATGACTTGGCCGCCGCTTTTATCCCAAGTTACCAGTTTGAAAGGCCCGGTTCCGTTGGCCTTGTCGTACGCCGTCATTTCTTCTTCCGCCAGATCATACCATTTAGCCCAGGTGTCGGGGTTTCCGTCCCAAGCGCCGTTGGCAATCATCCAGTCCTTATTCAGGATGGAAGCCCAGGAGCCGCCCTTGGTGAGAATGTTGATAAATGGCGGGTAGGGCTCTGCCAAGTGGAAGACAAGGTCATGGCCATCCACTTCGATTGTGGCCGCAACTAAATCGTGGGCCTTGCGCAATACCGCGGGATCCACTTCGTTAATGCTGGCGAAGTCTTCTGGGCCGCCTGCTTTAACGATCACATCGCGCATGGTTTGCACGTCCAAAAGGGGGGGTTCGAAGAACATCCACTGCGGCCCGCCGGCCGTGTCGGCCAGCATACCCCCGGATAAAGCTGTACCTCACATCTTCCGCTGTAAGTACAGCACCGTTGTGGAATTTGACGCCTTGGCGGATGGGCACTCTAATTGTACGCCCATCTTCGGACATGAGGCCGTTAGCCACGGTGGGGGGGACTTCTGTGGCTAGCAGGGGGGGCCCACAACGTCCAAATCCCGCCCACATACTCAAACAAATTGTCGTACACTTGATGCGCGACTTCGCCGCTGGCGGTGTCGTAGATAGCTGCCGGGTCCAGCGTTTGGGGGGGCTGTCCGCTGCCGGCAAAGACAAATGTCTCCGGGTCGAAAGATGCCGCCAAGCCGGAAGTGGATAAAACTGCGACCAGCAGCACAGCAATGACAAATAAATTTCTCGCTTTCATGTTTTTCCTCCTTTTTTTTGCCTTTCGGCATATGCTTGCACTTGGCCGTTTATGCCGACTCACCCATGGGCACACCGGTCAAGTTCAGCTCTGTGGCATAATGGCAGGCGGCCAGATGGCCTTCTGCGTCTAGTTCCACCAACTCCGGATCCTGCTGCCTGCAAAGCTCGGTTGCATAGCGGCAGCGGGGGGGGTGGAAATGGCATCCGCTGGGCGGATTAGCCGGGCTGGGAACATCGCCTTTGAGAATAATCTGTTCCCCCACCATATCCGGGTCCGGATCGGGGGGGATAGCGGATAAGAGCGCTTCGGTGTAGGGGGGGTGGCGCGGTGTGCCAAATAGCTTATCCACCTCCGCCATCTCCACGATGCGCCCCAGATACATCACCGCCACTCGATCGCTGATATGCTGGACGACGGATAGATCGTGGGCTACAAATAAATAGGTCAGGCCCAATTCGTCCTGCAGGTCGTCCAGCAGGTTTAATACTTGTGCCTGCACCGACACATCCAGGGCCGAGACCGGCTCATCGCACACAACCAAGGATGGGTTGAGCGAAAGGGCACGGGCGATGCCAATTCTTTGGCGCTGACCGCCACTGAATTCGTGGGGGGGAAATCGGTTCATGTGGTGTACCCCTAGGCCAACTGAGATCAATAGGGCTTCTACCCGTTCGTAACGCTCTCGGTGGTTTTTCATTCCGTGAGCTAAGAGGGGGGGTTCACCCACAATATCTCGGATGCGCATGCGCGGATCCAGCGAAGAAAAGGGATCTTGGAAAATGATCTGCATTTCCCGGCGCAGGCCGCGGATTGTCTTGGCATTAACCTCCTGAGGGCCATCTTCTCGATTAAGCACAATTTGGCCAGCTGTTGGCTGAATTAGGTGCATCAGGCTTAAACCCGCTGTCGTTTTGCCGCAGCCGCTCTCGCCTACCAGACCCAGAGTTTCGCCTTTGCGAATCTGAAAACTGATGCCGTCCACCGCCTTCACGTGGCCCACCGTTCGACGAAACAGCCCCCCCTTAGTAATGGGAAAGTATTTAGTTAAGTCTTGCACATCCAGCAGTATTTCGCCGTTTGCCGCAGCCATAAGGCAGCCTTCCTTTCGCTACTATATTCTCAGACAAAGCGCCAGCAGCGCACGGAGTGGTTCTCACCCACGCTTACCATGGGGGGTCCTCGGTGCATTTTCCGAAGCAAGGGGCAGCGTTCCCTAAAACTGCAGCCCTGTGGAATATCCCGCGGGTCGGGTACAACACCCCTGATAGAATCCAATCGTTTCTTGCGCTTGCCCAGTCTGGGTATGGAGTTCATCAAACCCACAGTATAAGGGTGGGCGGGCTCATGGAAAAGTGTGCGCACGTCGGTGTATTCCACAATTTTGCCCAGGTACATGACCGCTACTTGATCGCACATGCGGCTGACTACGCCCAGGTTGTGAGTGATAAGCATGATCGACATTTTGTACTGCTCCTGCAGGCGGCGCATTAGATCCAAAATTTGGGCCTGGATCGTTACATCTAAGGCGGTAGTTGGTTCATCCGCAATCAACAAAGTCGGGTTGCAGGAAAGGGCCATGGCGATCATGGCGCGCTGCCGCATGCCGCCGCTCATTTGGTAGGGGGTATTCTTTCACCCGTTGTTCCGGGCTGGGAATGCCCACGTTGGCCAGCATTTCTTCCGCCATTTTCCATGCCTGTTTTTCCGTGACCTTCTGGTGCAGCATGACAGCTTCCACGATTTGAAGCCCCCCACGGTATAGACGGGGGTTTAACGAAGTCATGGGTTCCTGGAAAATCATGGCGATCTCGTTGCCGCGAATTTGACGCATTAAAGAAGCGCCCGGGTCTTGTTTTGCTAAATCAAGGACACCCTGCTTGGGGTGTCTAAAAAGAATACGGCCTCCATGTATGTGGCCGTGAGGTTTTGGTAGGAGCTGCATGATGGATAGGGCGGTAACACTCTTTCCGCAGCCGCTTTCTCCCACCACTCCTAGGACTTTCTCCTTTTCGATTTCGAAAGAAACGCCGTTGACCGCCTTTACTACCCCCCCTTCATCCATAGTGAAGTAGGTGTGCAGTTCTTGGACCGCCAAAAGGTCTTGGGGGGGCGCAAGCGCCGGCCTGTTTCTCCCTGTTCATCTGCGGTTTGCATCCTAGCTCGTGCGGGATCGCTCATTATGGTGACCTCCAAACGCAATGATTAAAGCAAGTACCATATGCTTTTAATAACAAGTATTATACCGCGCCTGTTCTCTTTTTGTCAATCGAAAAAGCTCGAATCAGCAATTTGTTTACCATTATATTTCCTTATTCGCAAAATAATGGATATTTTACTCGCCTTTCGTCTCAAGTCCCGATCGCTGTAATCCGCTCTCAATCGGGGGGGTTTAGCCAGTTTTTTTTCTTTAATAAAAGGTCACTAAGTTGTTAAAAATATAATGAACAGCCTAAGCTCGTTTTTTTTCGTTATGATATAATAAATATACAAAACGTAACGATTAGGACCCTTCTTTAATGAAAGGTGGTTCACCATGCGTCTGTTATCGCCGCTGAGCATCTAACCAAAGTTTACCGCGACTCGGTGGCAGTTGAAGATCTGAATTTGTTTATCAACCGGGGGGGTGAAATCTATGGGTTTCTCGGTTTGAATGGTGCCGGTAAAACAACCACCATTCGGATGCTGCTGGGGCTTGTGGCACCCACCGCGGGGCGGGGTTTTCTCAATGGTCGCCCGGTGAACCCGGGTAATCTAGCCTTGTGGCGCGAGGTAGGTTATATTGTGGAAACCCCCCCACTGCGTACCCCCCCGAATTGACCGTCCGGGAAAACCTGCAGATTATGGCACGTTTGAGGGGGGTAGGGAAGCAGGACGTTACCTGGATAATGCGGAAACTGGCCCTTGGCAGCCAGGCGGAAAAGCGGGCAAAACATTTATCTTTGGGCAACGCACAGCGCCTAGGCATTGCTAAGGCCCTATTGCATAAACCCGGAATTCTTTTATTGGATGAGCCCACTAACGGCCTGGATCCCGCGGGTATTGTAGCAGTGCGAGATTTGCTGCGGGATCTGGTGGAAAAGTCAGGTGTTACAATCCTTCTTTCCAGCCATAAATTGGATGAGATTGCAAGAATAGCCACAAGGATTGGTATTATTCATAGAGGCAGGTTAATCAAAGAATTGGCTGCTCGCGAGTTGGAGGATCGGCTCCAGAAATGGCTCGCTGTGGATGGGCGGGATAGGGGGGGGCATGGCAGCTGTTTTGGCAGAGTCGGGCCATATTCTTACAAAGGGGGGGGAGAGGGCGTGTTACGGATCCGGGACGAAAGGGCGGTAAAAAAAATCCGGAAAAAGTGGCGGCCGTGCTTGTGGAATCGGGCCATCCCCCACACTTCTGAAGGTAGAAAGAGAGAATTTGGAGATGTTTTCCTACGGTCTATTAAGGAGGCAAAGGTGATCTGAATGGGCGGGTTGAAGGTGGCCATCGCGGTTGAGGCAAAAAAAACTGTTTCGTTCTAAGATTCCCCCCCTTTTAACAATGCTTGCTTTATTGCTTGTGCCCTTCATGGCCGGATTTTTTTTATGTTTGTTCTAAGAAATCCCGATTTAGCCAGAAGCCTAGGTTTTATTTCCGCCAAAGCCCAGATAGCCGGGGGGGCGGCGGACTGGCCTTCTTATCTTGCTCTTTTGGCCCAGGCCGTTGCAGTGGGCGGCCTGATTGTCTTCGGTTTTATCATAAGCTGGGTATTTGGCAGGGAATATGCGGATCGGACGATTAAAGATCTACTGGCGCTGCCCATTTCACGGCCGATGATAGTCAGTGCTAAGTTTATCGTCGCTGCCTTTTGGTGCTTCGCCTTAACAGGTACCATTTTCATTATAAGCGTAGCGGTGGGAAGCCTGTTGTCCTTGCCGGGGGGGTGGTCAAGTGCGATGCTTGGGGGGGAAAGTGTGCGTAATTTTTCCCTTATCGTTTTATTGACTGTCTTAGCGTCGGTACCGGTGGCCTTCTTCGCCAGTGCGGGGGGGAAAGGTTATCTGCCTGCTTTGGCCTTTGCCGTACTAAGCCTGGTTATAGCGCAAATTGTGACTGCAGTGGGCTATGGAGAGTTTTCCCCTGGTCTGTCCCTGCCTAGCTAGCGGCCTGGCGGGAGAAGACTATGTTTCCATATCGCGCGGCAATATATTCCTTGTTTTATTCACCGCTCTTTTAGGATGGCTGGGGGGGACTGTTTTGTGGTGGCGGTTTGCCGATTGCGATTGCTGATAAAAAAAAGGAAACAAGGTATTAGCCGTGAATAAACTGGCATGTAAAGGGGGGGCTTGGGATGCTGGAAAAAGTAAGAACAGATCAGCAAAGCCGGCGGGAACTGTCCGGTTTTCTGAATGCTACAGCTGCCTTTTGCTGTGGGGAATTTTACCTCTATACTGGAAACTTCTCCAATCGGTTTCTGCACCGGAGATCTTGGCCCATCGCATAGTTTGGTCTTTTGTTTTTTTCCGCGATTTTACTCTTTTCCCGGGGGGGCAGGCGGGCCGTTTAAAGCTCGTTTTGGCGGAGCGCAAAAAGGTATTTGCCGCAGGCGCCGCTGCGCTGCTGGTTGGTTTAAACTGGGGGGAATTTACATCTGGGCGGTTAACGCGGGCCATGTTGTTGATGTGAGCCTGGGGGGGTATTATATCAATCCCCTGCTAAGTGTCTGCTTGGGCATGCTAATCCTACAGGAGCGGTTGGGTCGTTCGCAGGCGATTGCGGTTGTTTTGGCCTTAGCCGGTGTGGCAATAATTACTATTGAATACGGGGGGGCAGTGCCGTGGGTGGCCCTCTCACTGGCCATAACCTTCGGGCTGTATGGGCTGGTAAAAAAAAGTGGCCGGTATAGATTCCGTTGTAGGCCTCGCCTTGGAAACACTATTCTTGCTCCCAGCCGCCCTTGTTTACCGGGGCTTTCTTTGTACACGGGGCAGTCTATTTTTTTTGGAGGAACTTCGCTAACGACAAATTTGCTCCTGGCCGGTGCAGGCCCGGCCACCGCTTTACCGCTGATCTGGTTTGGCCGGGCAACACAGAGAATACCCTTATCCACAGTTGGCTTTATCCACTATCTAACCCCCCCACCATGATGCTGGTGATCGGGGTCTTGATTTACAAGGAACCTTTCAGTAGCGGCCATTTGGCGGGTTTTGCCTTGATTTGGTGTGCTTTGGCCCTTTTTTTCCTGGTCACAGGTGCAAGAGCCTGAAAAACAATAGGGAGGCGGACATGGAAAACGAACATAGGAACGAAGGCCTATCTATAGTTGGGGGTATTCGCTGTTTTTTTTGTGGATCATCTTGATGCATGTTTTAGGCGTGATATTCTTTCGGTTAGTAGGGTCCGTAATGGGTTGGGTGGGCCTTGCGGCTCTACGGACTCATATGTGGATCGTTGAGGAGTTTGCGGTGAAAGTCTTTGTTCTATGGCGGCTCAGCGTTAAACGGGGGGGCTAGATCTTAGTATGGATGCGCAAGGGGGGGCTTTGCACCTTTTTCTGCCCGCACTGCTGTTAGTGCTCGGCACCAGGCTTTTGTTTGATAACACCCTCGCTCTCTTTCTGCTCCGCATTGAACCGGCCCGGTGGCTCGATGAAGCGGTTGGGAGATGTTGGAATTACCCCCCCTGCCGGTTGTGTTTCTAGTATTTTTGACGATCCCCCTCGTTGAAGAAATCATTTTAGGGGCTTTTTTTTAAAGCGGCTGCTGCCTAGGTATGGCCCCCCCGCGACTGCCATTTTTTTCTCGGCCCTGTTGTTTGGAGTAATCCATCTCAATCTGCACCAAGCAGTAAATGCCTTTGTGCTGGGAATAGTTTTCGGCATTATTTATTATAAAACAGGTTCTTTGCTGCTCTGTATAGGGGGGGCTCACCTAGCCAATAATCTTTTTGTACCCTTTGTTTCCGTAATAATTCCTGATTATCTGACGACGGCAAGTGTAGTTCAATTAGCGGCCGGGGGGGCCTGCACCTTGCTGTTAGGTGTATGGCTTTTGAAAAAAAAGAATGATTGAGCCGGGCGGCATAACAGCATAAAGGATTGGAAGATTGATGAAAAGACTGGTCATTGGTATTTTAGCGCACGTTGATGCGGGAAAGACAACTTTATCAGAAAGCATGCTCTATCTCAGCGGCAAAATCAAGGAAATGGGCAGGTTGATCATCAAGATGCCCATCTTGATACGCATGCGCTGGAGCGGGAGCGGGGAATCACAATTTTTTTTCGGAACAGGCCCAGTTTAGAGTTGGCGATACGGAAATTACCCTACTTGATACACCGGGCCATGTAGATTTTTCCGCGGAAATGGAGCGAACGCTCCATGTTTTGGATTACGCAATTTTAGTGATCAGCGGAGCGGACGGGGTACAGGCCCACACTAAGACGCTGTGGCGTCTACTGGCGTTGTATGAAATTCCCGTTTTTATTTTTATTAATAAAATGGACCGGCCCGGCACCGTGCGGGAAGAATTATTGGCAGAATTAAAAAAAGGAATTGGGACAGAACTGTGTAGATTTTTCGCCGACTCCAGCTGTGCACTTTTAGAGGAGATAGCCCTCTGCGACGAGGAGCTAATCAAATCCTATCTTGCCGCCGGAGATCTCACGTCAGCTCAAATCGGGCAGGCAGTACGGGGGGGCCGCAAAATATTTCCGTGTTTTTTTGGTTCCGCTTTGACCCTAGATGGGGGGGTGGAGACATTTATGCGGGCGTTGGTAGAATATGCGCCGGCTCCGGTGTATCCCGAGGAATTCGGAGCGGAAGTCTATAAGATATCAAGGGATGGGCAGGGCAGTCGATTAACCCATTTGAAAATCGTGGGCGGGGGGGTTTTGCGCGTGCGTGATGCGATAAAAGGTGAAGATCGGGAGGAAAAAAAATCAACGAAATCCGCATTTATTCGGGGGGGGAAAAATTTTCAGTGGTGCAGGAGTTAACGGCGGGTGCCGTTTGCGCGGTCACGGGCTTGACAACGGTTAAACCCGGCCAGGCCATGGGAATCGGCATCGGCACAAGGGGTTTGGTATTGGAACCTGTCCTGTCTTACCAAGTGGTTCTACCTGCAAACAGCGATCCCCGGGAAATCTTGCCCCGCCTACGCGAACTGGAAGAGGAAGAACCGGAGCTGCGCATTGTCTGGGATGAAGAACTGCAGGAGATTCAAGCACAGCTGATGGGTGAAATGCAAATCGAAATATTGGAAAGCCTTATTGAAAGCCGTTTTGGTCTTAGGGTGCATTTCGGCGCGGGTAAGATCCTCTACAAGGAAACTATCGCCAATACGGTA